>ERZ780149.406-NODE-406-length-57113-cov-23.404325_pt1 | contig 57113 bp, 47 predicted proteins | sample MGYA00511367_ERZ780149 | MGnify/ENA primary metagenome ERZ780149 (study PRJEB29588, sample SAMEA2153852) | human gut metagenome | biome: human gut; feature: human-associated habitat; material: faeces | place: Denmark | collected 2008/2010 ... | reverse complement strand
ACATTCGGTGAATGTGTCGTAGCCAAAGCGAACGAGGCGGATTGCGGTGCGCAAATGCCGAAGTCCAAACACCGTGAGGAAAGGGGAAAGTTGCATTTAATGGTTTTTAGACATACCGGCGTGTCCGGAAAGAGGGGGTTATTGCATTTAGAGGAGTTACGACTCGCAAATCGTGCCTAACTTATCGTTCCAAATCTTCCTCAACTATTAATTCATAATTATTGATTCCCACACCAATAAATCAAACTATATATTTGTATATTAATATACAATCATAATTACGCACGCATATTGCGAAAAACAAACGTGTGTGTTACAATTATATGTCCAAAGACTCAAAAGAGAGGGAATTATGGCACATAGGTTGACCAAAATCACGATAATCGTGTTGCTGATTTGTATATCGGCGGTTTTGGCAACCGCTTTTTCTCTTGACGGGGTTGTGTGTGCGGCGGACGGTAAAATTGGCGTCGTAGTGACCGCAAGTTTTGAAAACGATGCAAAAGTTTGGAACGCGTCCGTTGACGATACGCGCGTTTGGACGGCGCACGGCGAGTTTTTCACAGGGGAAAAGGTCTATTATTCCTTCAAGCAATCTTTATCCGCCGTACTTTTTCAAAGAGGTGTTATATCTTCCGACGACAAGGACTCTTTTGATAGGGATGCCGCGAGTTGGGATGTCAACCGATATTTTGATTTCACTTTCATATTCCCGACAATGGGCAACGTATCCGCCAATAAGACGAGCATAACTTACACCAAAGACGCAAGCGATGTCGTCGTATCGGTTGACGGGACAGGCTCAATCTTCGAGTTTTGGTCAAGCAGGCTCGATTATCGAAAAGAGGGCACTACGGACGTCAAACGCCTCTCTTCCGACGTCTTTTCAACTTCCGTAGCATTTGGAAACGGCGTCGACGCGGGGGAGTATCGAGTGGGCTACACCGCAATCGAAAGATTTACTTTTGACGGCAAAGTTTTCGACGTCGAAAGAGCGGGCGCAAACGAGATAACCATTTCAATCGGCAAAGCGACACTGACCGCTCCGACGGTGAACGTTGTCGAGGCGGAATACGGCGTAACGGTGGCTCAAATCTCATCGCGAATACGCGGTGCGATAGGCGACGAAGAGTTTTTGAGCACGGGAAGCGGAGACTTTATTCTTCGTGACGCACAAACGGACGCAATCTTTGACGGCGTAACCGACAAAGGCGCGCTTATCCCTGCGCCGAGAGAGCAAGAATACACTCTCGTCTACGACTTTGAGTCCGATAGCGGAAACTATTTCACGCTTGAAAATATATCTGTAAAACTTCACGTCAACCCGCGAAAAATCACCGTTCGCATATCCGACGTATATACTCTCGCCGGCGAGGATCTCATACCGCTTGAAAACGTAGGTTATACCATAGACGACGCACTCGTCGGAAACGATACGGAGGACGATTTGGGTATGCGTCTCAACTGCTCGGCAGACAAGGACGCAGCGGGCGTATATCCCATTACCGCCACTTTCGATAACCCCTATTACGAGGCGGTGAGCGCAAGCATTTACGGCGGGTTCGTGCAATACGGTCGGTATATGGTCTTTGCAAAACGAGTGAGCGCAACCGCGCCCGACGGCACGGTATTTGACGTGTATTACGATAAAGGTTTTGTGGAAATCAAGACCGCAAAAATCACTCTCATCGACGCACAAAGCGCCTTGGACGGCAAGAAAATCACGTGCGCGTATAGGATAGAACTTGCCGACAACGACGGCAATGTCATAGACCCCGACGGCAACTATTACGTGTCTTGGAAAGGCACTATTAACGACGCAAAATACGTCAGTATCGGATTGGACAACGCCCTCGAAGAGGTGAGCGCGTATACGGGCGGAGTGCCTCTTTCAAAGGACGATTGCGAAATATACTTCTATGTTGACGATATCGCTCCCGCCTCTCGACAAGGTTGGGTTGACGTGCTTCTCGTATCGCTTGCTACGCTCTTTGCCGTAGGCCTCGTTGTTGTCGTCGCATCTTGTCGCAAGGCGATGAAAATCGGTGACGTTTTGCACGATACAAGCGTTTATGAACGCAAAACAGGCACATCAACTGACGATTGTGCAAATACGGCGCAAGAAACGCAAGAAAAAGACAACGAAAACGAGTTGAATAAAAACGGGGAGGAGGACGGCGAATGAAAAGCAGAATAAAGAAATCTATTTGGCTTATATCTGTCGCAATCGTTATCAATATCGCGCTTGCCACAATCAAAACGTACGTCGGCCTCAGTTCCAACAGTCTATGTATAATGCTTGACGGAACGAACAGTTTTTTTGACGTCATTACTTGCCTCGTTACGCTCGTGGTATTCATATTCTTGCTTGTCCCGAGAAACGAAAAAGCACCTTACGGTTACGGCAGAGGAGAGTATCTTGCGGGCTTTATCGTGGCGGTGGTATCGGTGGCCGTGGGAGGGCTGTTCTTTATCCGCTCGCTCAATCGTATGGCAATGCCCGAGCCCGTATGGTTCGGTCTTCAAAACTGCATACTCATTTCCGTTGCAATCCCTATAAAACTTGCCGTAGGCATTGCGTATTATGTTGCCAACAAGAAAATAAAATCCTCCGCGATAAAAGCGATTATGCTGGACAGTTTTCTCGACACGGGTATGACTGCAACGTCGCTTATATCCTTTGCGGTGTCGGCAAGAGTGGATTATGCGGTTGACGCGATATTCGGCATAGTTATGAGCGTCGTGATTATCGTGGTGGCAATCAAGATGATTGTTGAAAACGTGCGCGCGATAGTTGTCGGAGACGGTGCAAAAGAGGAGAAGAAAGCAATCGAATACGCATGTGAGCGTAGAGGCGTGCGCCTTACGAAAACGGTGCTTCACGATTACGGTTACGGTATGAAGGTCGGCAACGCTTATTATAGCGGAGACGACGTCGACCCGCTTGAAATGAGCAAAGAAGTCTTGGACAAGACCGGCGCGGAAGTAGTGTTTATACAAGACCATAATTTTGAGAAAAACGATTGTTGTGAAGAGTGAAAAATAAAAAAGCGCTCGGCAATACGAAGAAAAATAAAAAGATTATATAGCAATGACAAGGAGGCAAAAATGAGCGACGAAATCAAAAACGCCGAAGAAAAATCGGTGCAAGATGAAATCGAGCAAACGGAAGACGTAAGCGTAAACGAGCAATCTTCCGACGAAAAGGTTGAGGGTATTCTTGGTGAATACAAGGGCAAAAAGTCCGCAAAAGCCAAGAAAGAAAAGAAAAAACTCACCCCGGAGCAAAGAAAGAAAAAGACCGTAAAAGCCTTGATAATCACGGGCGCGGTATTTCTTGCGATAGCAATCTTTTTCAGCGGTTGCGCTATAGCAACTACCGTCAACACCAATGCACTTTTGACACAAGCGAAAAACAACTTCCAAAAGGTGGAATACGATAAGGATGCGGACGGCAACAGCTTGCAACTCAAACCGACATTCGACAACGAGCTCGGTTTTTGGACGTTCACAAAACCCGCAGACAGGGAGTTCAAAGTTTTGCAATTTACCGACGTACATATCGGTGGCGGTGCGTTCTCGGGACAAAAGGACGCGTGGGCAATGAGTGCCGTCGCAACCATGATACGAGCGGAAAAACCCGACCTTGTAGTCGTCACGGGTGACATCGCATATCCCGTACCTTTCCAAGCGGGCACGTTCAACAACCTCAACGCAACCAAGATTTTCTCCAATATGATGGAATCTCTCGGCGTTTACTGGACGTTTGCGTTCGGCAACCATGACACCGAGCTTTACAGCCTCTATACGCGCAAGGACATCTGCAAGTATTATGAGGATTCAAACTTTGAGTATTGCCTCTTCCGCGCGGGCTTCTGCGATGACGAGGACGTTATAAGCAAAACCTCGAGAGGCTTTGGCAACGATATGATAGTTGTCAAAAACCCCGCAGGTTCTGCCAACCCCATCAACCAAGCAATCGTAACCTTCGATAGCCACAGCTACACCGACGGTGACTATTTCGGAATCGCATGGAAGTACGACAATATCCACCAATGCCAAGTCGATTGGTATTCCGAGAGTATGGATATGCTCAAAGCCAAAAATGGCGGCGTCGAAGTCAACAACATTGCGTTCTTCCACATTCCTCTCGTAGAGTATCGTGAAGCGTGGGCAAACGTCATCAACAGCGGGAAAAAGCCTCAAAGCGGTGACGTAATCCAAGGCAACGGCTCGTCAACGAAGTTTATTTACGGCAATATGGGTGAGTCCGACAAGCAAAAGAACGGTGTTCGCACCTATGGCGTATTCTGCGGAAGCAGCACGGACAACCTCTTCGAGGCGGGCTTGACTCACGGTTTGCAAGGCATTTTCTGCGGACACGACCACTACAACAATTTCTCCGTCCTCTACAAGCGTGACGGAGACTCCCGCGGTATCCGCCTCACATACGGCATGTCCGTCGACTATCTTGCCTATGCCGGCATCTACAAAGAGCATTCTCAACGCGGTACAACCGTCATCACAATAAACAGCGACGGTGTGTTCGAGAGCGCACCACGCAATTATTACTCCTACGGCGTCGCTCACGAACGCGACTAAAAGTTGCCAAACAGCGAATAACTGCGTCAGAGCCACTTGTCCATCCAGTCACGTACGCTTATGTACGTTAGGCTGTCTGTTCAAGTGGCTCTTCCTTGTTCTTCATCTGTTTGGCGACTTTTATTTGCATCCGTGAATTTTAGAATCTATTTATTGCGTTTTATTCACGTTCGTGATAAAGGGTAATTTCAAAAACTCCACAACTGCGCCTACGGCGCAATATCGCTTTTTGCGCAAGCAAAAAATATCACTCTTGCTTCGCAAGAATATCACTTGCGCCTACGGCGCAAATATCACCAATAATTCAATAAAAATTGAGTCTTCCATTTTTATCCTTTATATGTTACAATCATATCGTTATGGAACAAGAAAAGACGAAAATTGACATCTACGATTTTGATAAGACGGCGATTCCGTACGATAGCGCGTTGCATTATTGGTTTTGGAGTATGGCGCATTGTCCGTGGACGCTTATTTTGTTGCCGTTTCAACTCTTTTGGGGTTTTTTGATGGTGACAAAAATTTTGCCTGTGCCGATTTTCAAGAAAATTGCGTTCAATTTCGTTTCGCTTATTAACACAGAAAAGACCGTCAAAAAGTACTGGGACAAGCACGAAAAGGACATTTACGACTTTTTCAAACCCGAAAATCGCGACCCGTCGCACAAAAGCGTGCTCATCAGTGCAAGCCCCGACTTCCTCATCGAAGAGATTGCAAAGCGTATGCAAATCGATTACTGCATCGCAAGCCCACACAGCAGAAAGAACGGGCATTTGCTCGGCAAAGTGTGCCGCAAGGACGAAAAAGTACGTCGCTTAAACGAGATTTTGCCGGATGCGGAAGTTGAAAACGTATATAGCGACAGTCTCGACCACGACCGTTACATATTTGCCCTCGGCAAGCATTGTTATCTCGCCAACAAGGGAGAACTCAAAGAAATCGACTTTGAAAAAGAGATAAAGGCGTACGACGAGGCAAAGTCCGAAAAGAAATCAAAGAAAAAAGCAAAATAATTTTGGAATTTGGCTTATAACGGCAAATCATAAATTGAAAAAACGGAATAAAAAACGCACCCCATCGGGTGCGTTTTTTATGAGTTTTACACAAATTATTTGAGGCGGTAGTGGTATGTTATCATTCCGTTATGAGACTTATCCGCACTTTCGACAAACATCTTGAATAGATAACCGTTTGATGTTGTGTCGAACTCGTAGCGGATTTCAAACGTCAACACTGCGCCTGGCAAAAGATACCCGTCATCGCCGACTGTCGTATCTTTTACGTAATAGAACTTGTAGAGTTTGCTCGGATTGTCGTCAAAGTAATTTTCAAGCATCATGCTTGTTTCAATGAGACACCACCATTCGTCGGAAGATGACATTTTAATGCGTGCTTTCCCGAAAAGTCCCTCATAATGCGTTTTGAAATAATCAAAATATGTCTGAGCGTTAGAATAAAATACCTCTTCGCTCGGGCAAGATTGAGAAAACGAGTACCCGTCATTAAACCAATCCACGCTTGTTTTAAGATTTCCCGTAAGATTTGAGGGTTGAGGCAAATCGTCAAGTCCCTTTTGTGCAAGTTCTTGTTGGGAGAACCATTTTGTGTTATCTCTCACAGGCGAGGAGTTGTCGTTCCCGCCATCCGAGTCGGTATCGCCGCAAGCGACAAGGCAAAAGCACAAAATCATTGACAAGATTGCGCATAAAATTATTGCAAATTTTCTTTTCATATTACACCTCGCTCGTTTTTATAAGGCAAATTTCTTTTGTCCCAAACTAAATATAATCATATTATATCATTGATGTTATTGCAACGGTTTTACGCAAAAAAACGTGCTTGTTCGGGCACGCTTTTTTGTTTTTGTCGCGATTACTTTGTTTGGTCGTCGATGTTAGAATTGTCGTTCTTGTTTTCACAGCAAGAGCAGTGGCATTCTTCCTCGTCCTTGAGGTCGTCAATCCAGTAGATTTTGTCTTTGAGAGCAAGGCTCACGATGTCGATGACGCACAAAATCCAACCGCCGAAGAACATAAGCAGGATAGCAAGTACGATGCCGAGCACGTTTTTGTTTTTCACGCTCTTTGCAAGACGATAAAGGTTTGCGGGGATATCCCAGAGCAAGCAAAGCAAAATTTTCACGATTTTGTCGAGGCCTTCATACCACGCAGTATATTTTTTTGTGAAGTCTTCCATAGTTTGTACCTCCAATTTATTTTTTGCGGATAATGTTGTAGCACTTGTCGGGCAACATGTCAAGTTATTGTTGAATCATTACGTTTTCCGTGATATAATTCTATTTAATATCTACAATATATATGCGCACACGCGCATAGAGGCGGACAATGGATTATAAAAGCGACATCGAGATAGCGCAAGACGCAAATATGCTTCCCATCGCAGAGGTGGCAAAGCGTGCAGGCATAGACGAGAAATACGTCGAGCAGTACGGCAAATATAAGGCAAAAATCGACTATGCCAATCTCGCCAAAAACGGCAAGGGCAAGAGTGGAAAACTCGTGCTTGTCACCGCCATAACCCCGACGCCCGCGGGCGAGGGAAAGACCACCACGACCATAGGACTTGCCGACGGGCTCAAACGCATAGGCAAAGACGTAGTGGTTGCGCTTCGCGAGCCGTCTCTCGGACCCGTGTTCGGCATAAAGGGAGGAGCGGCAGGCGGAGGATACGCCCAAGTCGTTCCTATGGAAGATATCAATTTGCATTTCACGGGTGACTTCCACGCAATAGGCGCGGCAAACAATTTGCTTGCGGCAATGCTCGACAATCATATTCAACAAGGCAATGCTCTCGGCATCGACCCTCGCAAAATCACGTGGAAAAGATGCGTGGATATGAACGATAGACAACTTCGTTTCATCGTTGACGGACTCGGCGGAAAAGCAAACGGAACGCCCAGAGAAGACGGTTTCGATATTACCGTTGCAAGCGAGATTATGGCAGTGCTTTGCCTATCGTCCTCCTTGTCCGATCTCAAAGAACGCCTCGGGAAAATCGTAGTGGGTTACACCTACGACGACAAGCCCGTTACGGCGGCGGATCTCAAAGCGCAAGGCGCAATGACCGCACTCTTAAAAGACGCTATAAAGCCCAACCTCGTACAAACACTCGAAGGCACTCCCGCACTCGTTCACGGTGGGCCTTTTGCCAATATCGCGCATGGTTGCAATAGCGTCATTGCAACCAAAACGGCACTTTATCTTGGCGATTATGCAGTTACAGAGGCGGGTTTTGGCGCAGACCTCGGTGCGGAGAAGTTTTTGGACATCAAATGCAGAATGGCAAATCTCGTGCCAAACGCAGTGGTTATCGTGGCAACGGTGCGCGCGCTCAAAATGCACGGCGGTCTTGCAAAGAGCGACCTCGCTACGGAGAATTTGATTGCACTTGAAAAGGGTATTCCCAATCTTTTGCGCCACGTATCCAATATCAAAAACGTATACAAACTTCCGTGCGTCGTTGCGGTCAATCGCTTCCCGACAGATACGGATAAAGAGATAGATTTCGTCATTTCCAAATGTAAGGAGCTTAATGTAAACACGGTGCTTTCCACTGTGTGGGCAGACGGCGGAAAGGGCGGAGAAGAGCTTGCAAAAGAAGTTGTTCGTCTTTGCGAGAGCGAGGACAATTCCGCTTTTGAATTTGCTTACGATTTGAATGACGGTATTGTCGAAAAGATAGAAAAAGTCGTGCGCAAAGTCTACGGCGGTGACGGCGTAAACTTTTTGCCGAACGCGATGAAACAAATCAAAGCACTCGAAGATTTGGGTTTTTCACACCTTCCCGTGTGCATTGCAAAGACGCAATACAGTTTCTCGGACGATGCGAGCAAGCTTGGCGCGCCGAGCGGATTTACCGTGACGGTCAAAAACGTCAAAATCAGCGCGGGAGCAGGCTTTATCGTCGTACTTACGGGGGACATTATGACGATGCCCGGTCTTCCCAAAGTGCCGTCGGCAGAAAAAATAGACGTTGACGAAAACGGCAAAATTACGGGACTTTTCTGATATGAGACAAAAGCTTTCCAATTTCGGCTTCACACGTAAGAGCGGTATACTTATGCCCGTGTCGGCACTTCCCGGCAAATACGGCATAGGTTCTTTCGGTGCGCAAAGTTTCAAGTTTATAGACTTCCTCGTTGAGTGCGGGCAACGTTGTTGGCAAGTTTTGCCGCTCAATCCCACCGCTTACGGAGATTCCCCTTATCAATCCCCTTGCTCGTTTGCGGGCAATCCTTATTTTATCGATATCGACTTGCTCGTGCGAGACGGATTGCTCGCTAAGGACGAGGCAAAGGCGGAAGAAACGGACGCAAAACGCATAGATTACGGCAAGTTATTCGAGACGAGAATACGCCTTCTCAAAAAGGCGTATGCACGCTTCAAGGTGAATTCCGACTTTATTCGTTTTAAGCAAAAAAACGCCGATTGGCTTGACGATTATTCGCTTTTTATGTCTCTCAAAGAAGCCAACGGCTACAAACAATGGACGGAGTGGGGCGATTGCAAGTTTTACGATTACGCCAAACTCAAAAGAGCGGAATATGCGGGTGAGTGCGAGTTTTGGAAATTTGCCCAATACGAGTTTTTTTCGCAGTACAAAGCTGTCAAGAAGTACGCAAAATCAAAGGGTATTTCCATCATAGGAGATATGCCCATTTACGTTGCCTACGACAGCGTGGAAGTGTGGAGCAATCCGCTTTCCTTCTTGCTTGACGACAATCTTGCGCCAAAGGTGGTTGCGGGGTGTCCGCCCGACGCGTTCTCGGACGACGGGCAGTTGTGGGGCAATCCGATTTATGACTGGAAGAAGATGGAGCAAGAGGGTTTTTCCTGGTGGAAGAAACGCGCCGAGCGCACTTTCAAACTGTACGATATTATAAGGATAGACCATTTCAGAGGTTTTGCGGGATACTACGTCATACCCGCAAAGGACACCACCGCCAAAAACGGCAAATGGGAAGAGGGCGTAGGTTATCCTCTCTTCGAGGCTATATCCGACGCCGTCCCAAAGGCAAAAATCATAGCGGAGGATCTCGGACACATCACCGACGACGTGCGTGAACTGCTAAAAAAGACGGGTTACCCCGGTATGAAAGTGCTTCAATTTGCTTTCACCGACAGCACCAACGAGTATTTGCCCAAGAACTATAAGAGCGAAAACTGCGTCGTCTACACGGGTACGCACGACAGTATGCCCACCAAGGCTTGGTATGAATCATTGGACGATAAGACCAAAAAGGTCTTTGAAAGGGAGTGCCCTTGCCGTTTTTCTCAAACACCAACCAACGCGCTCGTGTCGCTTGCCCTCGGCTCGAATGCAAATCTTGCGATTATACCTCTTCAAGATTATATGGAACTCGGCGAAGAGTCGCGTATCAATATGCCCTCAACGGCGCAAGGCAACTGGACGTGGAGAGTGTCCGGTAGATACGCCACCACCGTTCTCAAAACCAAAATTTTGCAACTCACCGCCAAGGCAAACCGACTGTAATAATATAAGAATTTTATACCATTTGCCTTGTTAAAAACGGCATAATTTATCACCCCAAATGACATAATTTTTGTTGAAAAATTGCAAAAAACGCTCAAAAAAAACGAGCGTTTTTTCATATAACTTGTAAACAAAAAATACACTTATATTATGAGAATTTCATTGTGCGGAGCACTCGGAAAGATGGGTAGAGAAGTCTACGAATACTGTCAAAACGTCAGTGATATAGACGTCGTTTCGTTGGTGGACAAACGCTTTTACGACACGGATTTGCATAAAGACGTATCGCAAAATCAGCGTTCTGTTGACACAAATTCACATAAAAACACATCGCAAAAACAACGTCTTTTCGATAACGAATTTTGCGCAGATACTATGGATATAAACGCCTTTTGCAACGAGGCTGACGGCGGAGTCGAAGCGGTGAGAGATATCAACGACGCGCTATGCGATTTTGACGCAATAATTGACTTTTCGGCACATAAAGCGACGATTTCGGTACTTAAAGTGGCGATTGTGCGAAGATGCGCCGTCGTGCTTGCCACCACGGGACACGACGACGATGAGAAAAAATATATAGAATACGCCTCTCGTTTTATACCCGTTTTTTATGCGGGAAATATGTCGCTCGGTATAGCCGCTATGGCAAAATGTGTGAGGGAAACGCTATCGGTTTTCAACCGCACCGACACCACTTGTATCGGCACTCCTTATGAAAGCGCGCACTGTATCTGTAACGAAGATACCGTTATTGGAGGCGTAAGCCGTAGCGACAATAAAAATCGCATTGGCAACCGCAACGACATCAAAGGTATAGACGTTGAGATAATCGAAACTCATCATACGCAAAAATCCGACGTCCCGTCGGGCACTGCGCTTATGCTTGCCGATGTCGTCAAGCAAACGATAGGCGGACAAATAGTGGTGGGTAGGCACGAAAACGGCAAGAAAAAAGACGGTGACATAGGCGTGCACTCTCTTCGTATGGGAAGCGTCTTCGGGAAGCACGAAGTGCGTATAAACACGGGTGAGGAAACATTGACGTTTACACACGAGGCACTATCTCGCAAGGTGTACGCAAAGGGTGCAATCGAGGCGGTGCGGTTTGTTGAAAAGCAAAGCGCGGGACTATACGGAATAGACGATTTGCTGTAAATTTATATGCTTATTGCAAAATATAACGGGGAAAGTCGATTTTTATTTCTTGGCATTTGAAAAAATCAACGATTTTCGTTTTTTGAATTGAATTTACAGGTTTTTACATATTTGTGAATGACGTTATACACACTATTTGCGAGGTGAATTATGAAAAAAATAATAAAAATAATAGGGCTTGCAGTTCTGTTTTTCGCAATATTTAACGTTGTTTGTGATAAATCGGCAACGGGAAATCAGCGTAATATTTGTGAGGCGTTTAGCGTTTTTGATATGGTGTCACCAAAAATCGTAGATTTCTACGAAAGCGAAATCGCGGGTGAAAAGGTGGTGTCGGACAAGAGCGCGAAGCAGATTGAAAATATAGCGCAAAAGTATTCTATATCCGACAAAAAGGCGCAAGGTGTGCTTATCGTATACGATTTTTGCAAGCGCACGGGCGGAGGTGTGGACTTTCCGACGATTGCGAAAATGAGCGACGGCAAAATAATTGCGCTCGTCAAAGCGCGCGCCAAGGTGTACGAGCAATCTATATCCGAGGAAAAGAAAACCGACCTCAAACGCAAAGCAAAAGAAATTTTGGGAATAGGCATTTGATTGGCAATCTTTTTGATGAAATCGTTCGCAAAAATAAAAAAGGCTTGTAAATCGCAAATACGGTTAAAACCGCCCGAGAACCGATTGATAGCGGTTTGAAAAAGGTAAGAATAGGTAAAAGGCAAGCGAACGAATCAAAATCTCTTGAAATATAGCATAGTAGATGATATACTACTTTTATTAGGAGGTGTAGTATGGATTCTACACAAAAAGAGTTTTTGACCGCTAAGGCAAGACAACTGCGCAACGACGCGATAGAGACCATCGGCAGATTCGGCTCCGGGCATATCGGCGGTTCGATGTCGGTTATGGACGCTTTGACGGTCATTTATTATGCAAAGGCAAACGTCGATCCCAAAGATCCCAAAAAGCAAGATCGCGACAGAGTGATTATGTCCAAGGGTCACGCGGGCCCCGCGATGTACGCCGTGCTTGCGGACAAGGGATACTTCCCAAAGGAGTGGCTTGCCACCCTCAATCAAAACGGGACACGACTTCCTTCGCACTGCGATATGGTCAAAACTCCCGGCATCGATATGACGGCGGGCTCGCTCGGACAAGGCTTGTCTTGCGCGGTGGGTATGGCACTCGGTTGCAAAATGGATAAAAATCCCGCTACGATATATTGCTTTATCGGTGACGGAGAGAGCCAAGAAGGGCAAATCTGGGAAGCAACTATGTTTGCAGGCTCGCACAAACTCGACAATCTCGTCGTGCTTCTCGATTACAACAAAATGCAACTTGACGGCGCGGTTGCGGACATCAACGACATTGCGCCCGTCGAGGACAAGTGGAAAGCGTTCGGATTCTTCGTGCAAAGCATTGACGGACACGATATAGAGGCAATATCCGACGCAATCGACAACGCAAAAGCTCAACACGAGAGACCGAGCATGATTGTACTCAACACCATTAAGGGCAAGGGCGCGTCCTTTGCGGAGAGCGCAAGCAATTGCCACAGTATGAGCATCAGTGAAGAGATGTGGAGAAAAGAGACGGGGAGGTATGCACAATGACCGACGATAGAGAATTGAGACAGACTCTTGCAAATGCGCTCGTCGATAAGGCAAAAACCGACGACCGTATAGTGGTGCTCGAAGCCGACCTTATGAGTTGCCACGCAACCAAAGTTTTCAAAGCGGCGTATCCCGATAGGTTTGTCAACGTGGGTATTGCAGAGCAAAATATGATAGGCATAGCGGCGGGATTGTCCGCAATGGGCAAAATTCCGTTTGCGTACAGTTTCGGTCCGTTTGCGACGCGCAGGTGCTATGACCAAATTTTCATTTCCGTAGCATACGCACACCAAAACGTCAAAATCGTGGGTAGCGACCCCGGCGTTACGGCAGAGTATAACGGCGGTACGCATATGCCGTTTGAAGATATGGCTCTTATGCGTGCAATTCCCAATATGGTATGCTTTGAACCTACCGACGCGACTATGCTTGAAAAAGCGGTGGGGCAAATAATCGACCACGAAGGCGCGGTGTACATACGTATGCAACGCAAGAAACCCGAAAAGGTGTTTGACGATACTCTTGATTTTAAGCTCGGCAAGGCAATTAGGATAAGAGAAGGCAAGGACGTAACGCTTATCGCAAGCGGTATCGAGGTTGCAAGAGCAATCGAGGCGGCGGAAATTCTCGGTCAAGAAGGCATTGACGCAAGAGTGGTGAATATCCACACGTGGAAGCCTATCGACAAGGACGAAATAATTGCTTGCGCAAAAGAAACGGGCGCAATCGTGACTTGTGAAAATCACAACGTCATCAACGGCCTCGGCAGCGCGGTCGCGGAAGTGCTCGTGCAAAATCTCCCCGTGCCTATGAGAATGGTGGGCGTCAAAGACGAGTTCGGACAAGTCGGTAAAAACGCATATTTGAGCGAAGTGTATCATCTCACGGCGCAGGACATCGTGGAAAACGCAAAAGCGGTTCTTGCTCAAAAACGCTAAAAGATAATAAAATCTACGGACATAGAAACACCGCAACGGATAAGTTGCGGTGTTTCGTTTTGTCCTATATCAAACCTTGACAAACACGTTTAACGGCAAGTCTTTTGGTAGATTATATCGATACTATATTATATGGCGTTACCGTTATAAAAACGCAAAAACAAACAAAAACGACGGTTTAACCGTCGTTTTATGTGTTATAAAGTGGTTGTTTGCAAAATTAATGCACGGAGAACAAGATGTCGCCGTAAGAGGGATAGGGCCAATAGGCCTTTGCAGTGCCGAGTTCCATCTCGTCGCAAATCTTGCGGAGAGACGCCATTGCGACGAGCACTTCGTCGTGGTAGCAACGCGCGCCGACGATGTTTTCTCCGAGAGAGTGCGCTTTGTCGAGCGAGGATTTGAGGTTCTTGACTGCGCCGGTCGCATTTTTGAGTTCGGTGGCAAGATTGACTGCGATTGCCTTTTCTTCATCCGCGTCTACGCCGAGCGCAACGCTTTCGTTGGCGGATTTTGCGACGTCACCTTTGTATTTGATGACGGCGGGGATTATATCCATCGTTGCCATATCCAACATTGTCATTGCTTCTATGTTGAGAAGTTTGCAATAGTTTTGAGTGTAGATTTCTTGTCTGGATTTGAGTTCCGCTTCGCTGAAAACATGCAGGTGCTTGAAGAGTTCCACGTTCTTTTGCGAAGTGAGCAACGGTAGTGCGTCAACTGTGGAAACAAGGTTGAGAAGCCCGCGTCTTTGCGCTTCTTTCGTCCACTCGTCCGAATAGTTGTTGCCGTTGAAAATGATTTTGCCGTGCTCGTTCATAACGCGCTTGATGATTGCGGTTATGCCCGCGTTGACGTCGGACGCATTTTCGAGTTCGTCGGCAAACTGTTCGAATTGCTCCGCCATAATAGTGTTGAGCACCACGTTGACGCTTGCAATCGATTGAGACGAGCCCGGCATACGAAATTCAAACTTATTGCCCGTAAACGCAAACGGGGAAGTACGGTTGCGGTCGGCGGTGTCCATAGCGAATTTCGGAAGCACGTGTACGCCGATTTCCACTTCGCATTTCGCGCGGCGAGAATAGGTGCGTCCGTCCGCGATTGCTTGCAAAATGCCTGTAAGTTCGTCTCCGAGGAACATACTCACGATTGCGGGCGGCGCTTCGTTTGCGCCGAGACGGTGGTCGTTTGATGCGTTTGCCACGACTATGCGGAGAAGATCTTGATGAGAGTCTACGCCCGCAATGACCGCAGCAAGAATAAGTAAGAATTGCGCGTTGTCTTGCGGACTCTTGCCGGGGTCGAAAAGATTGGTTCCGTTGTCCGTTGAGAGTGACCAATTGTTGTGCTTACCGCTTCCGTTGACGCCGTCGAACGGTTTTTCGTGCAAGAGGCAAGTCATATTGTGCTTGGACGCGACTTTTTTCATGATTTCCATCGTCAATTGGTTTTGGTCGGTTGCGACGTTGACGGTGGTGAAGATAGGTGCAAATTCGTGTTGCGCGGGGGCAACCTCGTTGTGTTTGGTCTTGGCAAGAATACCGAGTTTCCAAAGTTCCTCGTCAAGTTCCTTCATATATTTTACCACTCTCGGCTTGATTGCACCGAAGTAGTGGTCGGAAAGTTCTTGTCCTTTGGGCGGGCGAGCGCCGAAGAGCGTGCGTCCCGTATAGAAGAGGTCTTTGCGTTTTTCGTACACGGCGGTGTCGATGAGGAAGTATTCTTGCTCTGGGCCTACGTTGACGTTGATTCTCTCAGCCTTTTTGCCGAGAATGGAGAGAAGTCGCAAGCCTTGTTTGTTGATTGCTTCCATAGAGCGCAAGAGCGGGGTTTTTTTGTCGAGGGCGTCACCGTTGTAGGAGCAGAACGCCGTCGGAATACATAAAATTCCGTCCTTGATAAATGCGTAGGAAGTGGGGTCCCAAGCGGTGTATCCGCGCGCCTCGAAAGTGGAGCGCAAACCGCCGGAAGGAAAACTCGACGCGTCGGGCTCGCCTTTGATGAGTTCCTTTCCGCTAAGCTCCATTATTACACCGCCGTCTTTGGTGGGTGCGATGAAAGAGTCGTGCTTTTCGGCAGTGATGCCGGTGAGCGGTTGAAACCAGTGAGTGAAGTGAGTGACGCCTTTTTCCACAGCCCACTCTTTCATCTCGTTTGCGATTATGTTTGCCATATCGCGCGAAAGAGGCAAGTCAAGCGCGCAACATCTTTTGAGTTCGCGATAAGTTTCTTTGGGCAAACGCTTGCTCATCACCTTGTCGTCGAACACCATGCTACCGTACAAATCCGACATCATATCAGTATTCTCCGAAAAATTTATTATAGTGCCTATTATAATCACATTTTATTCAATGTCAAAAGATTTTCGTTAAAAAAATTTTCTATAAACAAAATGGATATTTATACATTAAAAACACGGGTTTTATACAGTGGTATTGCATAAATATAACACCGCATATACCGATTATAAGTGAAAGGCAAAATTTATACTTTAGCGATTTTTACAAAAAACGGTGGATTCAGGCGCAAATCGAGCAAAATTGCGTGCCTATAAATCGTTGACATATTCGCATATGAATGGTATATTATTTATATAAATAAACAAAAAGACATAGGAGTGTTCGCAATTTTTTTTTAACCTATCGGTTAAAATAAATTTGGACACTTTTTTGTTTTTCGAGGTTTGTATGGACGAATACGTCTCACCGCTCTGCCAAAGATACGCGAGCAAGCAAATGAAATATATTTTCTCACCCGATTTCAAGTTCGGCACTTGGCGCAAACTTTGGATTGCCCTTGCCGAGAGCGAAAAGGAGCTCGGCATAGATATCACCGACGAGCAGATTGAGGAGATGAAGAAAAACGCCGATAATATCGACTACGATTTTGCCGCTCAAAAAGAGAGGGAAGTGCGCCACGACGTTATGGCACACGTGCTTACATTCGGTGAGGTTTGCCCAAAGGCAAAACCCATTATTCACCTCGGTGCGACGAGTTGTTTCGTGGGAGACAATACCGACATTATTCAAATGCGCGAAGCAATGTTACTCGTAAGGGCGGAACTGCTTTTTTGCATACAAAAGACGAGAGATTTTGCCGTCAAATACAAAGACCTTGCCACGCTTGCATACACGCACTTTCAAGCGGCGCAACCCACCACCGTGGGTAAGAGAGCGACGCTTTGGCTCCAAGACCTCGTGAGCGACCTCGACAATCTCGATTTTCAACTTTCAAGACTTCGCTTGCTCGGTTGCAAAGGCACGACGGGCACGGCGGCAAGTTTTATGGAACTTTTTAACGGAGACCACGATAAGGTCAAAGCACTCGACGCTTCCATTGCAAAAAAGACGGGCTTCGTCGGCACGTACGCGGTGAGCGGTCAGACCTACTCCCGCAAAGTGGATTATAACGTGGTGAGCGTGCTTTGTTCCATTGCGCAATCCGCAACCAAATTTTCAAACGATATAAGACTTTTGTCCCATCTCAAAGAAGTGGAAGAGCCGTTTGAGTCGCACCAAATCGGGTCGTCCGCAATGGCGTATAAGCGCAATCCTATGCGTAGCGAGCGCATGGCTTCGCTTGCAAGATACGTTATGTGCGATAGCCTTAATCCTGCAATCACCGCGTCGGCGCAATGGCTGGAGCGTACGCTTGACGACAGTGCCAACAGACGCATCGCATTACCCGAGGCGTTTTTGGCGGTAGACGCAATATTGGCACTTTACGCCAACATAATCGGTGGTTTAACCGTTTATCCGCGCATTATCGAGAAAAATCTCAAACAAGAATTGCCATTTATGGCAACGGAAAATATCCTTATGTATTGCGTCTCTCACAAGGGCAAAGACAGACAAGTTTTGCACGAGAGAATACGCGTCCATTCCGTCGAAGCGTCGCGCCTCGTCAAGACGGAAGGCAAGGAAAACGACTTGCTTGGGCGCATTTTGGACGATAAGGCGTTTGATTTGAGCAAGGAAGAACTTGACGAAATTATGGACGTCAACGCCTTTATCGGCAGAGCAAAAGAGCAAGTGACGGAGTATATAAGCGAAATCGTCGATCCGCTCCTCAAAGCCAACGAGGGCAAAATCGGCACTACCGCAAACGTTACGGTTTAATCGATATTAAATTTTTAGAGGTATAAATATGCTTACTTCAATCGTAGGTATCAACTGGGGTGACGAAGGCAAAGGCCGTATGGTCGATTTGCTTTCCGAGTCGCAAGACGTCGTCGTGCGCTATCAAGGCGGAAACAATGCGGGACACACCGTCATCAACGACAAGGGCAAGTTTGTGCTAAACCTTTTGCCGAGTGCGATTTTGCGTGAGGATAAGGTCAACGTTATGGGCAACGGCATGGTCGTGGATATCGAGCATCTTTGCAAAGAGATTGCAAGATTGAGAGAAGGCGGTATTTCCATATCACCTGCAAATCTCAAAATCAGCGACAAAGCCGTCGTTTGCTGTCCGTACAACGTGGCGCAAGATTGTCTGGAAGAAGACCGCTTGGGTGACAAGAAATTCGGTTCGACGCGTCGAGGAATAAGCCCTATTTATGCGGACAAGTATATGAAAAAGGCTATCCGTATGGGTGACATTTTGCACCCCGAGTATTTGCGCTCGCGCCTCGAAACCATCGTCGAGTGGAAAAATCTCACCATCGAGGGCGCATATCACGGCACACCGTACACGGTGGAGGGTATGCTCGAATGGTTCGATAAATACGGAACTCCGCTCAAAGACTATATCTGCGACACGGGTTACTACCTCAACAACGCGCTCAAGGCAGGCAAAAACGTTATGCTCGAAGCGCAACTCGGCGCACTTCGCGACATCGACTTCGGCATCTATCCCTACACGACGTCATCGTCCACGATTACGGCATACGGTCCCGTCGGCGCGGGTATCCCCAATCGCAAGGTAGACAATGCAATCGGCGTTATGAAAGCATATTCCACATGCGTGGGAGAAGGACCGTTCACGGCGGAAATGTTTGGTGAAGAAGCGGAAAAATTGCGCAAAGCGGGCGGTGAATACGGTGCGGCAACCGGTCGTCCTCGCAGAGTTGGCGGATTTGACGTCGTTGCTTCCAAGTACGGTTGTATGGTGCAAGGTACGGACGAAATCGCGCTTACCAAACTCGATATTCTTGACACTATGGAAAAAATCCCCGTATGCGTAAGTTACGACGTAAACGGCAAGACGGTGGACGAGTTCCCAAGCGGTGAGGCACTCAATATCGCAAAACCCAACGTGATTTATCTTGACGGCTGGATGCAATCCACCGCAAACTGCCGTAGCTACGACGAGCTTCCGCTCAACGCACGCAAGTATATCGAGTATCTCGAAAAAGCGGTTGAGTGCAAGATTAAATACGTTTCCGTCGGTGCAGAACGCGACGCGATTATCGTGAGATAAAAACTTCGTTTTTTGAAAAATTGAAAAGACACGCAAATTCGCGTGTCTTTTTACGTTAAAAATTAAAATAATTACGGTGTATTCTATTACAAATAAAAGGCTTTACACTTTTTCGTTTTGCGGGAACGGTGCTATTAAAAAACGAAATAACCGTGTCAAATTCTGCCCGCAAGCGAGTCCGCGCTCACGTCGAGGGCGTCGGCAAGGTCGCAAAGACCTTTTGCGTCCGGCAAACTGTTGCCCTTGCGCCAAGACGAGATTTTCGTGCGAGATACGCCCATCATTTTGACGAGGCGGTATTCCGTTAAGCCTTTTTCGGACAATATCTCATTGAAGTTGTCGCAAAAGGGTTTGGGAGTGGTTTTGGAGGTGAAACCATAGTCGTTTTCAATGGGTTCTCTGCCGATAAGGCAGTCAATAGAACAGCCGAACTCGTCGGCAAGCAACACGAGATTGCGAAAACCGGGGCAAGCGTCACCTCTCTTCCACTTGTATATTGCCGATACGTTGACATCACATTTTCTCGCAAGCTCCCTTGCGCCGTATTTTTCCGTCTTCATAAAATAATCGAGAGCAAAGGCAAAGTTCTCGTTGATTGAAGATTGAGCGGATGGTGCGCCTTCTTGCATTTTGGCATTATTCGACATTTTTCGACAAACTCCTACAAAATTCGACAAAATTAGTATGCACACAATCGGACAATAAATGTTGCGCAGTGTCCGATTATGTGCGTATAATATGTATATCAATCAAAGGAGAAAACCGATATGGAAGAATTATTGACAAAAATCGGCGAACTTATCGCAGTTGAGATTGAAGAAGTAGAAAGCATCGAGTATGCGGACAAGGAAATGGGTTATATGTTCTACATCAATATGGCCGACGGGAAAAAAGTTTTGCTTTCGCTTATTGATAGCGAATTATGAAAAAAGATGCGGATGCCGCATCTTTTTAGGTTTTTGAGATTATTTTTATTTTCAGGCGTTGCGCTCGAAAATCATTCATACAACCGAATAGTTGATAGTTGAGCCTCACAACATTTGCACGATTTGATACAAGTCGTCGGCGACGAGATCGCATTCCACGCCGTCCGTGCTTTCGTGGCGGTGGTTGTACCATATCGTTTTCATGCCGTACTCTCTTGCGCCGTTGATATCCGCGCTCACCGAGTCGCCTATCATAATCGTGTTTGACGGGTTTGCGTCGGGGAGAGAGGCAAAGCACGCATCGAAAAAGGCTCTTTGAGGCTTGGGATATCCAATTTCTTCGGAAACGAAGATGCCGTCTATATATTTGAGTAAGCCTGCGTTTTTGAGACGGTTTTGCTGTTGTGCGAGGGTGGCGTTGCTTGCAACGTATACTTTGTGTTTGGAGTGCAGATATTTGAGCAATTCTTCCGCACCGTCGATTTTTATTGCCGTTTCGAAGAGGTTTTTGTGAAATTCGTCTTCAAAGGCATGTCCGTCGCACTCTATGCCCAAAATCTCGAAAACCTTGTTGAAGCGCACTTGGAAAAGTTGCTCTTTGGTGATTTCTTTTCTTTCGAGCCTATGCCAAAGGTCGAGATTGACGGGGTGGAACACGTCGATAAACCTTTGCGTATACGGCACGCCGAAACGATTGCACGCCGTTTCTATCGACTTGTTGGCGCAAGCGTCAAAATCGAGCAAGGTATTGTCAACGTCAATAAATATCGTCATTGCTTTACCTTGTCAACGTAGTTGCACGCGTTGAACGCCGCAATCGAACCGTCCGAAGCCGCCGTCACAAGTTGGCGGATTTTCTTGGTGCGGCAGTCACCCGCAACAAATATACCGTCGCAAGACGTCGTGCAGTTTTCGTCCGCTACTATATAGCCCGCTTTGTCGATGTCAACGAGGTTTGCAAAGCATTCGTTGTGAGGCACTTGACCAATGCAGATAAAGGCGCACTTTGCGTCCACTACGACGTCTTCGTGCGTAACGGTGTTTTCAAAGCGGAGGGCGGAAAGTTCATCGTCGCCGATAAACTCTTTGAGCGATAGATTGTGCGTATACTTGACGTTGGGACGAGCAAGCACAAGGTCGAGAAGGGCTTTGTCTCCAAAGAACTTGTCAAAGAGAGTGCAGATATGCACGCTCTTGCAATAACCGCTCAAAACGAGTGCGTATTGAAGCGCGGTGTTGGCGTCCCCGATGACGCAAACGTCTTCGCCGGAGTAGAAAGCGCCGTCGCAAAGCGCACAATAACTTACGCCGTTGCCCACCAACTCTTCCTCTCTTTCAACACCTATGCGACGGGGTTTAACGCCCGTTGCGATGATGATTGATTTGCAACGGTAAGTGTTATAATCGGTGGTTAATTCAAACCCATTAGATACTTTAACCGTCGATATTGCTTTTTCAAGTTCTACTTGTGCGCCCCATTCGACGATTTGTTCGTAGAGTTTGTCCATAAGTTCCGCACCCGCGATTTTTTGATAAGAGGGGAAGTTTTCCACTCTCGGGGAGTATGCGATTTGTCCTCCGAAGCTGTCGCTTTCGAGCACAAGAACGGTTTTGCCCGCTCTCAAACAATTGAGTGCGGCGGTCATTCCGGCAGGGCCTGCGCCCACGATGATAATATCAAATTCTTGCATTTTTGCACCTCAGATAAACAAAAAGCGGTATGGCGCATTGCCATACCGCCGTTTGGTCATTTCTTATTTTATAGACTCGATATAGCCTTTGATTTTGCTTGCGTTGTCGTAAACGTCGTAGCCGTTTCCGTTGGGAACGAGCAAGGTCGGAGCTTTCTTTACGCCGTATGCGAGGGTGGTGTCTTTGTTGTCCTCCGCGTCGATTACGGTGTATGCGATGCCTGCTTTGTCGAGCATTGCTTTTGCCATCTTGCAGTTGGGGCAAGTCTTGGTGGTGAAGATAAGCAAGCCTTTGTCTTCGCATTTTGCGCAGGCGCACTCTTGTTTGGCTTCTTCCGCCGTTGCCTCTGCTTTATTCTCTTGTGCTACGTCGTCGCACTTGAACTCCTCGACGTGTTTGCCGTGATATTGAGAGGTTGCGATGTCGTAGACTTTGCGCTCTTTGAACTCTGCGCGTTTGCCGTCGTTCCAGTTTTGAACGGGACGATAGTAACCGGTGATACGGCTATAAACTTCCGTCTTTTTTCCGCAGATGGGGCAAGTGTATTGCTCACCGTCGAGATAGCCGTGCTCTTGACAAATGGAGTATGTCGGAGAGAGCGTGTAGTAGGGAAGTTTGTAGTTTTCCGCAATCTTTCTCACAAGGTTTGCCGCTGCTTGCCAACTGTCGAGTTTTTGACCGAGGAAAGCGTGGAATACCGTGCCCGACGTGTAGAGGGTTTGGAGTTCGTCTTGAATGTCGAGAGCGGTGAAGATATCGCTCGTGTAGCCGACGGGGAGGTGCGAACTGTTGGTGTAGTACGGGACGTTGTCGGAGTTGCTTGCGCAGATGATATCGGGATATCTTTCTCTGTCGTGCTTTGCAAGACGATAAGAAGTGGACTCTGCGGGAGTTGCTTCGAGGTTGTACAAATCACCGTATTCCTCTTGATAGTCGCTGAGTTTTTCACGCATAAAGTTGAGAGTCTTTTTGGTGAACTCTTGCGCTTCTTTGTGCGTCATGTCTTTGCCGACCCACTTTGCGTTGAGGCAAGCTTCGTTCATGCCCACGAGACCGATTGTGGAGAAGTGGTTGCCGAACGTGCCGAGGTATCTCTTTGTGTAGGGATACAGACCTTCTTCAAGCAACTTGGTGATGACGTTTCTCTTGATTTTGAGGGAGCGTGCGGACACGTTCATCAAGCGTTCGAGCTCTTTGAAAAAATCTTCTTCCGTTTCGGAAATGTAAGCGATTCTCGGCATATTGATGGTTACGACGCCGATAGAACCGGTGGACTCACCGCTTCCGAAGAAACCGCCGGATTTCTTGCGGAGTTCGCGAAGGTCAAGACGCAAACGGCAGCACATACTGCGTACGTCGCTCGGTTCCATATCGCTGTTGATGTAGTTGGAGAAGTACGGAGTGCCGTATTTTGCCGTCATGGTGAAGAGCAAGCGGTTGTTTTCCGTATTCGACCAATCGAAGTCTCTGGTGATGGAATACGTCGGGATAGGATATTGGAAGCCTCTGCCGTTGGCGTCGCCCTCAATCATAATCTCGATAAACGCCTTGTTGACCATTGCCATCTCTTTTTCGCAATCCTTGTATTTGAAATCCATCTCTTTGCCGCCGACGAGTGCGGGGAGTTCTGCCAAGTCGTTTGGGACTACCCAGTCAAGCGTGATGTTGGTGAACGGTGCTTGCGTACCCCAACGAGAGGGCGTGTTTACGCCGTATATGAAGGATTGGATGCATTGTTTGACTTCTTTGTAAGAAAGGTTGTCAACTTTTACAAACGGCGCAAGATAGGTGTCGAAAGAACTGAACGCTTGTGCGCCCGCCCATTCGTTTTGCATAATGCCGAGGAAGTTGACCATTTGGTTGCAAAGAGTGGAGAGGTGGCTTGCGGGCGAAGACGTAATCTTGCCGGGGATACCGCCGAGACCTTCTTTGATGAGTTGCTTGAGCGACCAACCCGCGCAATAACCCGTGAGCATGGACAAATCGTGGATATGGATTTGTGCTTCGCGGTGTGCTTTTGCGATTTCGTCGTCGTAGATTTCGCTGAGCCAGTAGTTTGCCGTCACCGCGCCGGAGTTGGAAAGGATAAGTCCGCCGACGGAATAGGTGACGGTAGAGTTTTCCTTGACGCGCCAGTCGTTGATTTTGAGATAGTTGTTGACGGTGTTCTTGTAGTCGAGCATCGTGGAATTCATCTCACGAAGTTTCTCGTGTTGCTTTCTATAAAGGATATAAGCCTTTGCAACTTCTACGTATCCCGATTGGATGAGGACGACTTCTACGGAGTCTTGAATGTCCTCGACTGAAACGACGTCGTTTTTGACTTTGTCGTTGAAGGTTGCCGTTACGCGCAATGCGAGCATATCGATGATGTCGTCGTTGTAATTTTTGCCGACGGCGTTGAACGCTTTCTCGATTGCGACCTTAATTTTGTTTAGATTGAACGGAACTATGTTTCCGTCTCTTTTTTTGATGTTCAACATAGATTGAACCTCCCAAGGAAAATGTGCCCCTTTATTATAGCAAGCACGCGTAATATGTCAAGGCAAAACGCAAAATAAAGTGTGAAACATTTTTGAGAAACACTACATATTGTGCTTTTGTCAAAAAATGGCACTTTTTGCAAATTATACTTTTCGTGTATCGAAAACGCCTGTTTTTAAGTATGTAAACGGGTATTAAAATATGCAACCTATATTCTAATCGATTGTTTTTAAAAACCGCCGAACACAAGATATTGTGGTTGAAAAGTTTTTATACATAAAAAAACAAAGTGTCATCGTAACTCCTTAAATTTAATAACCCCCTCTTTCCTTTTGTAGTTCAACTCTTTAAAATTAAATTTTCCCCTTTCCTCATGTGTTTTCCCTATCGCCGTTCCCCCTCTGCGCTTTGCTTGAGGGAACCCACGGCGACCGCGGAGCGGGGGACAACACTCGGCACGCGCATAGATAGGGACATTTCTCTACTTATGCCACTGCGCTTTGTGTGACTGCTACGCAACAACACGTCACAGTCGCTTGTACTAATCGTCATGCTTGGCGCTCGGAGCGGTCGGCGCCTTGCGCCTCCAGCCCTGAATAAGCACATACCGCGTATAGGAACGCCTTCGAAAGAGTATAAAAAAAGCACGCATTGCGTGCTTCTTTTTTAAATTAAATTTATTTTTCTTCTTCAATCGCTTTGGTTTTCTTTTCTCCCCAATTGCGCATAACGAGGAACTTGTTGCCGAGGAAGCTCATTACGAGTGCAGTGATACCGCCGACCGCTTGTCCCGTGAGGTTGTAGATTTGATACAAGAATTCCGTTTGTGCAACGGGTTTTGCTTTCATACACGCCGTCATAATCGCACTGCCGAGGAGCGTTTGTACGAAGATGATGGTCACTGCCAAAATCACGTACATGATGCCCGAGATGACGATATTGTTGGTGCAGTTGAAGGTTTTCTTTCTATTGAGGACGAAAGTGAGCACTTGTCCGACGATAGAACCTATCAAGAAACCGATAAAGTCCGAAGTGGTGGGATATCCGAACACGTCGTCGAGCACGCCGAGACTAAAACCGTAGAATCTTTGGTTGAGTACGCTGTCTGCGGGTGCGAGTTTCAAAAGTGCGGGCAAAACGAGCGTTATGATAAGTTGCGATCCGCCACAGATAAAACTGAACAGCGTAAACACGATCATTTGGCGCAAGTTTTCGTTGGCTTTGATTTTGTCAACGAGAGTTTGCAAGCCTTTTGGCAATTTGATTTTCTTTTTGGGTTTTGCATCGGATTGAGAATCGTCCGCTTCGTCTTGTGCTTGGTTGTCGGTCGCTTCCGCGTTTTCGGCGTTTTCTTCCACGGCGGTTTCCGCTTCGGGTGCTTCGACGTCTTTGGCGGGTGCGACTTCTTCAACGGTTTCTGCGACGTTCTCGTTTTTGATTTCGTCCATAATCTCTTCCTTATCCTATATAGGATTTTTATTTTTATAACAAAACGTATTATATATTAATATATAGCGTTTGTCAACGAGTGGATTTTTTTAGTACGCTCACGTGGAAATCGGCGGTGAGCGTCATGTTTTCAAGGCGTTGCAACTTCTCGATATTTTCATTGGGCGCGCGATAAACGTAGGGAGTCATAGCGAGCAAATTCGATATCCCCTTTTTATTGAGGTCAAAGGAGAAAGTAAGTTCTTTTTCCTCCACGCTTTCGAAATCGCTTTCGGGCAGTACGGTTGCCACCTCGCGTACGTTTTGATACAGCGCACGCCTAAGTTCTATAAGGTGATTTTCGCAAGGGTACGCCACTATCAATATGCCGTCGTCTTTGAGCACTCTTGAGTATTCCTTGACTGCGTACGGGGAAAACACGCACACGATTACGTCCGCACACTTGCTCGGCAAAGGTAAATCGTATACGCTTGCCACCGCGCACTTTGCGCGTTTGCTGCGTTTGGACGCGATTTTCACCGCGTGCTTTGATATGTCCACGCCAAAGTAAACGTCCTCGTCGTTATTGCGATTTTTGATGATCTGCGACATATAAAATCCCGTACCCGTGCCTGCATCGACGAGGGTTATCGGCTTTTGAATATTGCAGACGATTTGAGATATGCCATCGGCAAGAGGAGCGTAATATCCGCCGTCCAAAAAGTCGCGACGGGCGCAAATCATTTCCTTGTTGTCACCGGGATCTTTGGAGTTGCGCTTGTCGGGCGTGAGGAGATAATAATAGCCCTCTTTTGCCTTGTCGAAGACGTGCCCGTTTTGGCATACGGAACACGACTCTTTTTCGTCCAAAGGACTTTGGCATACGGGGCATAAAAAATTTGTCATAATCCTATTATATCAAAAATATTTGCACGTGCAAGTCTATTGCGAAGAGTGGTGGCGTGTGCTATAATAAAATTATGTTGGAACTATTGGCACCCGCAGGAGATATATCAGCACTCGACACCGCAATCAAATGCGGAGCGGACGCGGTATACCTCGGGCTTAACGGCTTTAACGCACGGATGCGTGCGCAAAATTTCAACGCCGACAATATCGGCGAGGTTGTCGCGCGCGCTCATTTTTACGGCGTAAAAGTGTACGTCACGATAAACACTGTTTTGCAAAACGACGAGTTTAACGACCTCATTTCGCTTGTTAAAACCGCAGTTTGTGCAAAAGCGGACGCATTTTTAGTGCAAGACCTCGGCGTTGCCAAAGTGCTTAAAGACGCCTTTGAAGGGATAGTTTTGCACGCAAGCACGCAGATGGGCGTGCATAATTTATACGGTGCGAAAGTTGCAGAAAGAATGGGAATAAAACGCGTTGTTTTATCGCGCGAGGCAAAACTCGAAGATATAAAGCAAATTCGAGACAACACGTCTTTGGAGATAGAATACTTCGTGCAAGGCGCGCTGTGTATAGCGTTTTCGGGCAATTGCTACCTATCTTCCGTCGAACAAGGCGCAAGCGGAAACAGAGGGCTTTGCAAGCAACTTTGTCGCCTTCCGTATATCGCGAAATCGGGCGGAAAAATCGACAAGGGATATATGTTGAGCGCAAGGGATTTGTGCCTCGCAAGGAGCGTGAAAGAGCTTGCCGACGCGGGTGTTTGCTCGTTCAAAATAGAAGGAAGATTGCGCCGTGACGGGTACGTCGCCGAGACGGTGCAAACGTATAGAAGAATTATCGACGAAGTGGAAAAAGGACGCAAAATCGACTTTGACGAGAAAGACGAAAACAGATTGAAAATAGCGTTTTCGAGAGGTGATTTTCTTGAAAGAGCGTATCTCGACGACGGCACGCCAAAGGTGGTGGAGAAGAGGTTTAACAACCACACGGGTATAAAAATCGGTGTAGTCAAGGACGTCAAGCCGTTCAAGAACGATTTGTACGAAGTCACGATTTTCAGCAATCGCAAACTTTGCAAAGGGGACGGAATAAAGTTTTTCGACAAGGACAAGGAAAGTGCAAGCCTCGGCATAGGTGAGGCAAGGGAAAAAGGCAAAAACCTCTATTCCGTCGTGACCACTGCCAAAGTCCGTGCGGGCTGGACGGTCAATCTCATATCCGACGCGGGGCGCGAAAAGGAACTTGCCGAAATCGCAAGATTCGTGCCGATAAGCCTTGACGTCGAGGCACTCGCAGGCAAACCGATTGCAATCACCGCCTATTACGAGAACGGAGATAAAAGCGTGAGCGTCAAATGCGAAAGCGAGGACGTTTTGCAAAAGGCAACCAACGTGCCGACGGACGCAAACGAGATTGCAAAGCAATGCTCCAAAGTTGCGGACAGCGGTTTTTGCATAGAGAGCGTAAAGGTGGATACGGACGGCGTTTTTATCGCAAAATCCGTGCTCAACGCACTTCGTAGGGACGTTTTTGACAAAATCAAAGGAGAAATTATCCGTGCAAATTCTCCGAGCGAAGTTACGGTAAGACAAGATAGAATAGACGACTTGCGAGGTGTATTGCAAAGCGTAAAGCACGAGCAAGGCGCAAGCCTCAAAGTGCTTTCGGGAGCCGATTTGGCAAAGAGCGCAATGCTCAAAAAGGAAGATAAAATCGTGTTGCGTCCCTCCGTATGGAAAGCGGAAACGATATTGCGAGATATCGAACTTTTCGGAATAGAGCAAAAGGACGTGATTTTGGACTTGCCGATTATCGCAAACGGCAAAGATTTGCAAATTATAGAAAGCGTGCTCGAAAAACTTCCGCAAATCACCGCGCTCGTCAGCGAGAATGTGTACGGATTGTATTTTGCAAGCAAAGGATATAAGATAATCGCGGGGCAAGGACACAACATCGCAAACGCGTTTGCGGTGGACGAGGTAAGGCGTTTGGGGGCAGTCGGGTACGTGCCGTCTTTGGAATATCCCGATTTCGAGGCAAACGATAGTGGCATTGCAAGGTATGCGGCGGACAAAAATATCCCGCTTATGACTTTTGCACATTGCCCGTACAAGACGATGAACGGCAACGATTGCGCAAAATGTTCCTACAAAGGTGATATGACTTTGCAACGAGAGAAGCACGTTTACAAAGTGCGTCGCACCACGATATCGCAATGCTACTTTGCCTTGTATCCCGAAAATTAGGTCAAACCCCGTTTTTATGCTTGTCAAACGACGGCGGTTGTGCTAATATACTTTCAAGCGAAAGCGAATTTATTTTGTAAGGAGATAAGAATATGCCCAGAGTTATCAGCGATGAATGCATCCAATGCGGCGCATGCGCAGATACTTGCCCGGTTGGTGCAATTGCAGAAGGCGATAGCAAATACGTTGTCGATCCCGAACAATGCATCGATTGCGGAGCTTGTGAGGACGGTTGCCCCGTCGGCGCAATTACCGAAGCGTAATCAGACAAAAACGAAAAAATCACACACTCGAAAGGGTGTGTGATTTTTTTGTTTTTGTAGTGATATCGCGCCGAGCAAAAGTCGTCGCTGTGGCAAAGACAACTCACAAGTTCATTGTCTACTGCCACGCTAGCCTTAGTTGCTCAAACGGCATTGCTGTGATGACGACAAATGCGTTTGCGCACATCGTGCGCCACACCAAGCAAGCGATATAGCGAAACTGTGGTAGGAGTTTTTGTCCTTGCTTAAACTGATAGCGTGTATCGGTTGCGCGGTTAGTAGAGCAATAAACCTAGCGTGGCTAAGGCAATACGCACGAGTGCGTGTTGCCGTTGCCACAGTGACGGTTTTTGCTATAAATCATCCGCGTCTTGCACGGGCTTTTCGCCGTCGGGGACGTCGGGGTAACCATCTTTTTCCGGCACGCCCGTCCAACTGCCGTTGGGGTCGAAGTGTGAGCGCATATTTTCGTGCTTGGTCAAGTTGCTGTGAGAGAGCGGGAGTTGATACTTTCTTTTTCTTCTTATTTTCATATTGATTTCCTCGTACACGTAGCGTGCGCAAATCTTAAATATTTATTAATTTCATAAATATTTGATAAATAGGGTAGAAAAGCGAACAAATATATGATAAAATACATTTTGCAACATAAAGCAAAGGTGAATTTATGAAAAACGGTGGAATTGACAAAAGAGTCATAAAAACTAAGAACGCCATTTTTGAAGCGTTCAAACAACTTGTTCAAGAAAAAGACATGTCGGATATCACCATTAGCGAACTTACGCAAAAGGCAAATATCACGAGAAGCACTTTTTATATGTATTACGACACCGTGGGCGATGTGCGCACGGATATTGAAAACGAGATTATCGCGCGCATAGACAAGATTATGAGCGAGGCGGATATGGTGGAAGTTGTGAAATCTCCGTACACGCTTTTAAGCACGCTTGCGGACGAAATCGCAAAACAAGACCAAAACAACAGATATATTCTCTCGTCCAGCACGTCGGGACAACTTCTCGACAAAATCAATGAGCGTATCGTTGCGGCGTATATGCACCGTCTAGCCGAGACCACGGATAAGAATCTCGATATGGGCAAGGTTAGATACGTCATTGCTTTTGCGGCGGCCGGTATTACGGAATGCTTCAAGATATGGTTCAATCACAAGAGCACAATCACGCTTGAAGAACTTTGCAAACACATCTCCGATGCAGTGAGCAAAGGCGTCGATTGGGTGTCCGTGACCAAAGCGCAAAATTGATTTTGCGCCGTTTATCAACCGCTACGAGAGAGAGAATGGCTTTGACAGTCATTCTCTTTGTTGTCTTTTTAGCCTTTTTAAAGGACTGAACACTAAAATATAATATACAACAGTATAAAGATAAAATATATCAACATTGAGGTGGATTATGCTCCAACTTAAAGACGTCGTAAAAGATTATCCCACCGCCACCACTACGGTGCATGCGCTTCGCAAAGTATCGCTCAATTTTAGAGAGAGTGAGTTCGTTGCGATTCTCGGTCCTTCCGGTTGCGGAAAAACCACTATGCTCAACATCATAGGCGGTCTTGACAGATACACCAGCGGTGACCTCGTCATCGGCGGAGTTTCCACGCGCGACTTTGACGACGAGCATTGGGACGCGTACAGAAATGCGACCATCGGTTTCGTTTTTCAAAGTTACAATCTTATTCCCCATCTCACCGTGCTCGAAAACGTCGAGCTTGCGTTGAGCCTCGTAGGCGAGAATAAAAAGACGCGTAGAGCCAAGGCGGTTGCCGCGCTCCACAAAGTCAATATGCACGAGGAAATTCACAAACGCCCAAACCAATTGAGCGGTGGACAAATGCAACGCGTCGCGATTGCAAGAGCCATAGTCAACGATCCCAAGATTATTCTTGCGGACGAGCCGACGGGCGCATTGGATAGTGAACTCAGCGTGCAAGTTATGGATATTTTGCAAGATATATCCAAGACTCGTCTCGTCATTATGGTTACGCACAACGCCGAGCTTGCTTATCAATACGCAACTCGAATCTGCCGTTTCAAAGACGGTCAACTTATCGAGGACACCAACCCCTATAATCCCGAAGAAGATACTGCCAAAGACAAAGCGCAAGACAATCAAGAAGCGATTATCATCGACGATACGGCGGATATCGAAATCGCTCAAAACACCACAATTGACACTTCAACCCTTCAAAACGATGAAGTAAACGTTGAAAACGTGCAGAAAGAGGAAGAGGGCAAGTCCAAAAAATTGGCCAATCACAAGCGCAAGCTTGCAATGAAAAGGGTGGGCAGTGCCAGCAACGCAATTTTTGATAAATTGGGCATAAACAGTTTGTCAAAGAAGAAAAAACACAAAGACAGATCATTCAAACCCACGTCTATGAGTGCCGGTATGGCGTTTGGTCTTTCGTTGAGAAACCTCGTTTCCAAAAAGCGTCGCACGTTCTTTACGATGTTTGCGGGCAGTATAGGCATTATAGGCTTGGGACTCGTGCTTTCCATATCAAACGGCTTCAACGTGTATGTCGATAAAATGGAAAAAGAGATGTTTTCCAGCGTGCCTTTGGGAATTTATCAATACAACGTGCAAAACTCCGCGTTTATGGATATGATGATGAATTTCCAAAACAAAGACGATCCCGGCGCGTTCCCCGACAGCGATAAAATCGGCGTAAGCACTGACGGTGGCGGAAGCATAGACAGCTATATCTCGTCTTTTACAAAACCTTTCCTCGAAGGCATAACCAAGAACGGAATCACCGAAGAGTTTACTCAATATATGAAAGATATGCCCAAAGACAACTATAAGTCGATGAGCATCAATTACGGATTGAGATACAATCTCGTGCGCAAGACCTACGACACAAACGGTAACGTTACGTACGCAGACGTGTCGCAAGCGCCCGAACCGATAACCGCGCTTGCAATCGCAACGACGGTGCTCGGCGAAAACGGATTGCAATCCAAGTATTGGCAAGAGCTTGCAAGCGACAAAGACACTATGCTCGAATCGTACGACCTCATCGGCAAAAACAGCCGTTATCCGCAAAACAAAAACGAGATTTTGCTTTGCGTGGGCAAGGACAACAAGGTGTCGCAAGAGTTGCTCAACGAGTTCGGCATCGAACTTTACGAAAAGAACGACGACGGCACTCTCAAAATGGTGGACGGCAAGCCCGTTCCCCTCGGCACTTCCGATATCTCATACGAGTATTTCATCGGGCAATCGGTCAAGATGATTCTCAACGACGATTACTACGTCAAGACAGGTGAAAACACCTACGATACTATGGGTTTTGACAAAAATCCGTCATTGCTCTATTGGTCGGTAAAAGATCAATCGAGATTGCAATCGCTTTACGGAAACTCCGAAAACGAGCTCAAAATCGTCGGTGTAATCAGACAAAAGAAGGGCGGATATTCTTTCGTAAATTCCGCGCTTTGCTACACGCCCGAACTTGCGGAATGGGCAATGGACCAAGCGTACAACAGTGAAGTGGCGCGCATCCAACGCACGCTCACACCGCAAGGGTCAACCATTTTCGGCACGTATGCCGAGATAAACAATTCGGGCTTTACCGACGACGGCTTCAGCAGTGACCTCGTTGACATCGTATACGGCAAAGTGCTCACGCTCGACTATTTTGCAAAAGCGGTCGGTGCGGATAGGGCGGCAAGCTTTATCACGGTATTCCCCGAGACGTTCGAGCAGAAAGACGCGGCAGTTAAATATATCGAGGCGTGGAATAAGACCGACATCGGCTACTTAGACGTGTCGGCAATGTTCCTCTACAACATCACCGTTATGATTGATCTAGTGTCCGCGATGCTCATCGCAGTTGCGTCCATTTCACTTGTGGTATCCACCGTCATGATCGGTGTCATCACGTCCAACTCCGTCATCGAGCGTATCCGTGAGATAGGTATTTTGCGCGCAATCGGCGCACGCAAGCGCGATATTCGCAACGTGTTTATTGCCGAGACCGCAATCATAGGTTTCAGCAGTGGCGTCATCGGTATCCTTGTCACCTATATCCTCTGTCCGTTTATATCGCTCATAATAAAAGCGATAACAGGTATCGGCTCGCTCCTGCATTTCCACCCCTTGCACGCGATAGCCCTCGTTGTCATCAGTTTGCTTTTGACGGTCATTTCGGGCATTATTCCTGCAATTAGTGCTTCGCGCAAGAATGTCGTCGATGCTCTCCGCGTGGAGTAAAACGGCACTAAATTGCGCCTAACTTTGTCAGGCGCGGGCTGTTGCAAAATCACGTACGATTTAGTACGTTGGGTTTTGCCCCAGCCCGCACCTTTCGCGTTATGCATCAATTTATTGCCGTTTTATAAAAGCGCACTATTTAGCGAATAACTGCGTTACTGCCGTCCGCCCCAAAATCACGTACGCTTGTGTACGTTGGGTTTTGGTGCGGGCGGACAGTGCCTTGTTCTTCATCTAAATAGAGCGCTTTACAATAGCGTTAAATCGCGCCTAACGGCGTCAGGTCTGTCCGTCAACTCATTTACGATGAGTAAATTAGGGTTGCCCTTCGAACATTCCTTCCTTATTATGCATCAATAAAATAGGAACGGGGCGTTGCTTGTGCAACGCCCCGTCCTTTAGGAGAAGCAATAAAGATATAGGGGGATATGTTTTTTGCTTTTGTAACTTTAATATAATTTGCGATTATTAAACCAAAATGAAAATTTTGACAAAAAACGAAGTTTTTTCAAATAAAAAAGGCGGATAAACCGCCTTTTTGTCGTTTTATTAAGATTTGATTAAAATCGGATTAGAGAAGAAGCGTTTTGTCTTCGCCCATTCCCATCATTCCGTCAAGCACGTATTTTTTGCCGTCTTCGTCTCTCAAATATCCTTCAAGTTCACCGAAAGCGACGTAATAGTCGATGTTGACAACGAGCGCGTGCATAATCATCGGGTTCATATTGTATACCTTGAATTTGAGGTTGACCATATCGTGTTCGTCTTTGATCGTCCACACGGAGTGGTCGCAGAAGTCCTTGCTTTCGGGACTTCTTTCAAACTTGACGGGAGGAAGTATGCTCGTCGAGCCTTCGAGCCACAAGATGTTTTCGTTGTACTTTTCTTGGTCTATGGACTGATTGCGAGTGAGGTTGAAAGCAAGCCATTTTTCTTCTCCGTCCACGTTGCATTTTCCCATAGTGGTAACCCAATCGTAATGTGCGCGACGGGGATAATATCCGCGGTGATCGTCGACGACTGCGGTGCTGTCTTCGTCCGTGAGCATTTCCTCGCCGTTGATGACTAGACGACCTTCTGCCTTGAAGAAGTCTTTTTGACTGTAAAGAGGACGGTTTTTGCCAAACGGGATACTTGCCACGCAAGGCTTGGAAAGACGAGTGAGGCGGAAGTTGTACTCTATCGTTGCTTCACCGCAATTTTCCTTGATTGCTTTGACGATGGTTTTGTCCTTTTGGGTGACGGTGATGAGGCATTTCCCCTCGTGTTTACCGCTCAAATCACAACGTCCGTCTTGGAAATTGTTGACGTATTTGACATGGGATACGGGAGTTTGCCCCTCTGCAATCGCGCCGTTGATGAGGTTTGGTGCAATTACGGTGTCTTTGGATTTGAGGTTGGTGTCCCAACAATAAACTATCTTGGTGCGTTTGTCGTAAAAGATGTTGAGTGTCTTTCCGAAAATGCCCATATCGCACACGACGGCCAACAAAACGCCGTTTTTGAGATGTACTTCAGTCGCTTCCCAAAGCGTAAGTTTGAGACGATTCATACATTGAGGCGCGCGAGTGGGCTTTTTGAGTTTGACGAGATCCATACTTTCAAATTCCTTGTCAAACGTGCCGAAAGCGCATATACCTTTTTCGTCAACCATACTTTTCGGGGTTGGAACCGCTCTTCTTTTGGGGTCAATAAATTTGCTGTATTCGCCCATAATTTTCTCCTAATATCGATTTATATCCGCGCAAAAAGCGTAAATACCATAACAAATTTTAGTTATTGTATATATATTTTATGATAACTTGTTAATTGTTCGATGTCAATAGCGGACTTGCCAAATATTGTGCAAAACGTGCGTGTTTTTTCGCAAACAAATAGTTTTTTTTGCATCAAAATTGGCATTACCGAATCGGCGCAAAGGCGATATAATCGTTAAAATAAGAAACGCACGCACATGCGATACGAGTAAAATATGATTTTCGATAAAACCATAACACAATTTGCAATTTGCAAATGTAAATAATTTTCAAAAAATCATTTGACAAACAAATGTGTAAATGCTATTATCTTATAGCATTCACGTGGGGATATAGCTCAGTTGGTAGAGCGCCTGATTTGCATTCAGGAGGTCCTCGGTTCGAATCCGTGTATCTCCACCACAGGTGAAAATACCCGCATTCCGTTGCGGGCGCAACGCATCACTCCGTGATGCAACCGAGGACAAGTCCTCGCTGACGCTCGCTTCGATATGCAAGCATAAGAGCTCGCTATTTTACGAATCCGTGTATCTCCACCACATTGATGGATTGTAGCTCAGTAGGTTAGAGCACCACCCTGATAAGGTGGGGGTCGGTGGTTCGAGTCCACTCAATCCAACCAAAGCACTCAAAAGAGTGCTTTTTTTGTTATGTTCGTGTCCTTTTGCGTGTTGCCACGCACGCTCCTATCGTCGCACGAACCACCTTTCGGTGCTGACGCTTTGCTTCTGCAAATGATATTTGCCCGCTTCGCTATTAAACGAGTCCACTCAATCCAACCAAAGCACTCAGAAGAGTGCTTTTTTGTTGTATTCGTGTCCTTTTGCGTGTTGCCACGCACGCTCCTGTCGTCGCACGAACCACCTTTCGGTGCTGCCCGAAAGCAAAGAGAGACGCAAGCGCAAAGCATTTGCGGAAATCGTGCGTAGCGGACATAGCAAACAAGCAAGACACGCAGTGTCGTGCGTACAATGCACAAAGTGCGACAGCACGGCTTGTTTAGCGTAGACGCTTTGCTTCTGCAAATGATATTTGCCCGCTTCGCTATTAAACGAGTCCACTCAATAGGCCATAGCACTCAAAGGAGTGCTTTTTTTGTTATGTTCGTGTCCTTTTGCGTATACGTGGGCAAAACATACGCTTGTGCATATGGGCGCGCGCGTATGAGCGCATGCGTGCGCATTATGCGCGGGAGCGATGTCGGACAGCTTGTAATATAAGTATAAAAACGTGACGGCGAAGGCAAATTGTTTGACGGAAGAGGCTTAAGATGCTAAGATAGTGTCCTAGTAAATGCATTATGTTATCTTTTTGTATCAATAAGCATTTGCACAATGCGAAATAAATTTTCGATGGGAAAAAAGTATGGAGTATTCAAAATCTATAAAACGACTCAGAGAAGACAAGAATCTCACGGTTGAAGAGCTTGCAAAACGCTTGTCGCTCGACGTTGAAGAGATTCAAAAAGCCGAAGACGGAGAAGACGTGGATCAAAAGACCTTGGAAGCGATTGCAAGGTATTTCGGAGTCCAATACGATTCTCTTGTGGAAGGCACGGCGAAGAGCAAGAAGAAGGAGAGTATTTTTGATCCGACCGAGTGGTACAAGCTCGACAACGCGGCAAAAGTGTATCCGTCCTCGTCTTCAAACGAATACAGTACGCTTTTCCGCTTTGCGGCGGTGATGAAAGAGAGAGTGGACGGAGAGATTTTGCAACAAGCACTTGACGATCTCGTGCCGAGATTTCCCACTCTTATGGTCACCATCAAGCGCGGTGCGTTCTGGTACTATTTTGAGAGATTGCCCTTCAAACCCAGAGTGGAAAAAGAGAGCCTTTATTCTTTTCAACCCATTCCGCTTGACGGCAAACGCTATCTTTTCAGAGTGGTGTATAGCGATTACAGAATCGGGTGCGAGTTCTTCCACAGCATAACGGACGGCACGGGAGGATCGACTTTCCTTATGAGCTTGCTTGCAAGATACTACGAAATCAAGACGGGCAAGCGAATCGAAGACTACAAGAGCGCAAAGGACTATCGCGATTTGCCTACTTCCACCGAGATTGAGGACAGCTTTCAAGTGTATGCCGAAAAGCACGACTATGCAAAACGAAAGATCAATTTCACCTACATTCCCAAGCTCCCTAAGGCTCGCCACGGCGTGATGACTCACGTGATCACTTCCGCATCAAAGCTCAACCAAAAGGCGAAAGAATACGGCGCAACCATCACGGAATACGTGCTCGCAATCATATTCGGCATCATGTTCGATATGCGCAAAAAAGAGGGTAGCAACAAGGATATCAACGCAAGAGTGCCTGTAAATCTTCGCAAATTCTTCCCGTCGGACACCGTGCGCAACTTCTCATTCTATCTTGACGTGACGCTCAAAGACAGCGTGGACGGGGGCATCCAAGCCTATGTGGACGCGGTCAAAGAGTGCTTCAAAGAGCAACTCAACGAAAAGTATCTGCAAGAGAACGTCAATGCAAATATGCGTGAAGAACGCAACAAATTTATCGCACTTGTGCCGCTCGCGCTCAAAGATATCGGTCTCAAAATCACAAAATATATAATGGACAACAAAGCCGTTTCTATGGACTTTTCAAACTACGGGCGTCTCAATCCGCCCAAAGAATTGTTCGAGATCGTGGATAGGGTGGAGTTTTGTTTGAAGGAGCCGAAGGACTCGGGCTATAAACTTGCCGGCGTGACGTTCGGCGACGAGTGCGTGCTGACGTTCTCAAGGACTTTCAAATCTTCACAACTTGAAAAAGAGTTCGTCAGAACGTTGACGGCGGAAGGTCTCGATGTGTACATCGAAACAAACGGAGATAAATAATGAAATATTGTAGACTTTGCAAAACGTATCATCCGGAATATGACGACAACTGCCCCCTTTGCGGCGCAGGACTTGTCGAGGCAACGGATAAAACGGACGAGAACTTTGATTTTGCCCCCTACAATGCCAACGAAAAAAGGCGCAACGCACGAAAGACTGTCAGAGACGTGTTTATCGCGCTCTCCGTGCTTACGCTTGTGGGATTGTTGCTCGCATCCGTTATATCCAAGGTGTATTCTATCATTTACATCGGGCTTGCGTCCGTAGGATTTTTCTGGCTTGTCATCGGACAATTCGCCTTCTTCCGCACGGATCTTAGGACGTTCTATTACAGATCGACTTTCTGGCTCATTATCCTTGCGATTCTTGTGAGTTTGCACTTTGGCAAGTTCTACATCGCGCTTTCTTACGTGATACCTTGCGCGGCAGGCGCATTGAGCGTCGTGACATTGCTCACCGCAGTCATCACCAAAAAGTGGTATAGATATGCCTTCCACTCCTTCGTGCTTGCGCTGTTTATGATCGCCTTGTTCCCGCTCAACTATTGCTTGTCTTTGCACTATGCGGGATACAATTGGATTGCATCCCTCGCAACGCTCGGCGTCGGACTTGCCGAGATCGCGTTCTCGCTTATTTTCGGCAGACAAGTGTTGGGAAGTGAAATCAAAAAGCGTTTCTTTGTCTGACGAGGCACAACGGCAAATTTCATATCGGCGGCTTGATTATATTTGTTCTCGAAACCGCTACCGAACAGACAATCTTGCGAAATTGTGGCAGGGGTTTATACCCGTGCAAGACTGATAGCAAAGATGAATTGTGTGGTAGTAGGGCAACAACCCGAGCGAGGCTAAGGCAATACACATGAATGCGCGTTGCCTTAGCCACGGCGACGGTTTTTGCTCGTTAAGCACATTCTAAAAGTAGCTTGTCCGCAATCAATGCGATAAATTCACCGTTGGTGGGTTTTTCGTTGGGAGAATAGATTTTAATGCCGAAAATGCTGTTGATGTTTTCGATTTTGCCTCTGTTCCATGCCACTTCGATTGCGTGGCGTATGGCACGCTCGACTTTTGAGGCAGAAGTATTGTAGCGCATTGCGATACCGGGGTAGAGTTGTTTGGTAATTGAATTGATAATCTCCGGCGTCTCAATCGTCATTTTTATTGCTTCGCGCAAGAATTGATGTCCCTTGATATGTGCGGGAATGCCAACCGAGATAAACAAGTTTGCAATACGCTCGTCGAGATTGTGATTTTTGACGGATGTGCGTTGCGGCTTGTTCTGCGCGATAGGTACGGATAGGTCGGATATCACTTTTACGAGTGTGTTGAAGTCAAACGGTTTTGCAAGGAAATAACTCGCTCCGTATTGCAACGCTTTTTGCACAAATCCGTCCGTTGCGAGTTGTGACATCATAATCACGATAGGTTTTTTGCCTTCAAGTGCGCTGAGCACGCCGAATCCGTCCAGTTCCGGCATAACGATGTCAAGCAATACGAAGTCGGGGTGATATTCGTCGATAAGGCGAAGAGCTTGCACTCCGTTTTGTGCGATGCCTACCACTTGCATGCCGTCTTTGGTATTGATGAAATCGCTGACACTGTTGCATAATGCCGAGTTGTCATCTGCGATTACAATTGATTTGTTCATGATTTTCCTCCAAGTTTTTTATATAAAAACATTATAAATTCCGTTATTAAGCAAAAAAGGAAAGTTTTCACCATTTTTTGTCGAGCGAAAGGGTATTTTGTTTATTTCAACCAATTTTTGTGGATTTTTTGGAATATTTATTGTCACTATGTACATTTTAAAAGAAAAATCGCGATTTTTCAACAATTATTTTCACTAATTTTTCAACATACTATATATTGGTGAAAAATGTTGAAAACACACTATATGAGGCAATTTTGAAAAAATTTGAAAAAAATAGAAAATATAGTTTACATAATCATATCTTATCAATATAATATATGAAAGTTAAAAACCCTTATAAGAGAGGCCGTTATGGGTAAGTACAAAAAATGTCCGCGTTGTGAACTCAATTGGATTCCCGTTGAAGAGGAGCTTTGCGAAGTGTGCAAGGCGGAACTCGGCAAAGCAAGCAAAATAAGTCTTCTCGAAGACGATGACGATATCGAAGAAGAGGAAAGAATTTGTCCTATCTGCAAAGTCAATTATCTCGAACCCGACGAGGATATTTGTCCTGCGTGCAGGGAAGAGCAAGCGAACGCAAAACAAGCCGACGAGGAAGACTCGGGTGATTGGGACGACTTCGTTGACGACGCTGCAATCGTTGACGATGACGAAGAAGAGGTGTCGCTCAATCAATTGCAAGAAGACGAGGAAGAAGAATTCGAGGACGATGAGGAAGAAAGTTGTCCCGACGATTTTGACGATTCGGATATCGGGGACATCGACGATTACGACGATGACGAAGACGATGAAGAGGATGAAGAGGACGAAGAAGACGACTTCGACGATGAGAAATAAAAAATACAAGCACTTGCTACAAGCAAGTGCTTTTCATTTGGATAAGCGCACTAAATCGCGAATAACTGTGGCAGAGCCGTTCGAATGTCGGACGGCTCTTTATATATTTTTGTCGTAACTTCTCTAAATTCAATAGCCCCCTCTTTCCGGACACGCCGGTATTTCTCACCCCGCTCGGTTAGTGATATTTCTCTACAAGAGAAACATCGCTCGTGGGGGCGACATTCGGCACTCACATAGATAGGGATATTTCTCTTATTATGCCACTGCGCTTTGTGCGCCAGGCCGTGGCCAACAGACGGCGCAGTTGCTTGTACTATTCGTCAAGTTCGGCGCTCAAAGCGGTCGGCGCCCTGCGCCTCCAGCATCGAATAAGCACATTCCGTTAATATGTATGATTAAAAATGAGAAGCGATTGTAAATAAAAAAGGAATTTTCATTTTACAAGAGGCAATTTACAGTATATAATATCAAAGCAGTATATTATTATAATATATATCAATATTATTGAGGCAAGATATGGCAAAGGAAAAAGAACAATTTGTAAAAGAAATTACGGATATGAACGAGGATTTTCCCCAATGGTACACCGACGTCGTGCTCAAAACGCAACTCGTTGACTACGGTCCTGTCAAGGGTACTATGGTTATCCGCCCTTACGGTTACGAGATTTGGGAAAATATCCAACACGAGATGGACAAGCGTTTCAAGGCAACGGGCCACAAAAACGCATATTTCCCGCTCTTTATTCCGTACAGTTTTCTCGTCAAAGAGGCTGACCACGTAGAAGGATTTGCGCCCGAAGTCGCACTCGTTACGCACATCGGCAACACTCCGCTCGAAGAGCAACTTGTCGTCCGCCCGACATCCGAAACCATTATCTGCTCTATGTATGCAAAGTGGGTGAAGAGTTATCGCGATTTGCCCGTGCTCATCAACCAGTGGGCAAACGTAGTGCGTTGGGAAAAGACCACTCGTCCGTTTTTGCGTACGAGCGAGTTCTTGTGGCAAGAAGGTCACACCCTCCACGCAACCGAGGAAGAGGCAAGAGAAGAAACGCTCAAAATGCTCGAAGTGTATCGTGAGTTTATGCAAAACGTGCTTGCAATCGACGTTCTCGTAGGTCAAAAGACGGAAAAAGAGAAATTTGCGGGCGCAGTGGACACCTACACTATGGAGGCAATGATGCTCGACGGCAAAGCGTTGCAATCGGGCACGTCCCACTATCTTGGACAAAACTTTTCGTCCGCTTTTGAAATCAAGTATCTCGACAAAGACGGTCAACTCAAAAACCCCTATCAAACCAGTTGGGGTACGTCAACCCGTCTTATCGGTGCACTCATTATGGCACACGGCGACCAACGCGGTCTCAAACTTCCGCCGGTAGTCGCACCTATCCAAGTCGTAGTAGTGCCCGTCGCTGCTCATAAAGAGGGCGTCATAGACAAGGCAAACGAAGTTGCAACCGCACTCCGCAATGCGGGCGTGAGAGTGGAACTCGACGACAGAGAACAATCCCCCGGTTGGAAATTCAACGAATGGGAAATGAAGGGCGTCCCCGTACGTCTCGAAATCGGTCCTCGCGACATCGAAAACGGTCAAGTAATGGTTGCACGCCGTGATACTCACGACAAATTTGCACTCAAATTCGACGATTTGACCACGGAAATCCCCGCATTGCTCGACGATATCCAAAAGAATATGTTCAAGCAATCCCACGATTTCTTGCACTCCCACATCGTCACTTGCCACAACCTCGACGAGATGAAAGACGCGCTTGACAATCACAACTTCGTCAAGACAATGTGGTGCGGAGACCGCCATTGCGAAGACGTCATCAAAGAGAAATACTCCGCCACCTCTCGTTGTATGCCGTTTGACCAAACGCCCGTCGGAGACGTATGTCCCGTATGTGGGAAGCCGGCCTCGCACGTCATCTACTACGCAAAAGCGTATTAAGACGCGCTATTTAGCGAATAACTTCGGCAGAGCCGTCCGTAGGTCAACTCATTTACGATTAGTAAATTAGGGTTGCCCCTCGGACGGCTCTTTCTTGTTCTTCATCTAAATATCGCGCCTAACTTTGGACGCGATTGACTTTGCAACAATCGCTATTAAACGCGTTATGCATCGATTTGGCACAGTTTTAGAGGCACTATTTAACGAAAAGCTTATTCGAAGCGTACTTATAAACGGAATTTGCTTATTCGGAGTTGGAGGCGCAAGGCGCCGACCGCACCGAGCGCCAAGCTTGCGTCACACACAAGGCTTTTTGCCACAATTGCCACTTGTGCCAATTGCTTGCTTTTTGCCTTGGTGCTCCTTTTTTCCTTCACACAAAAGACTGCGCTTTCATCTTATATATCGCACTATCGTTCGCTTGTCTTTTGTGTGTGGAAGCCTTGTGGGTGTAGTACAAGTGAGCCGATAAGTGTTGTTCTTTTTATCGGTAAACGAGTGGCATAATAAGAGAACGATACTCGTCTATGCGCGTGCCGTAAGGAGCGTAGCGACGGAATAGCGATTGTTACGCTTTGCGTCAATCGCGTCTTTCCCCTCTTGCGAACGATGTTTGTTTAAGTAGAGAAATGATGCTTATTTGAGCAATATGGGCGCGACGCGTTAAGCAACCCGTCTGGTAGACGAGTTGTAGCCAAAGCGAATGAGGTGGATTGCGGTGCGCAAACGCCGAAGTCCAAAGCCCGAAGGGAAGGGGTGATATTGCATTAAAGGAGTTACGACGATACTTTATTAAAAAAGACACGCAATTTGCGTGTCTTTTCGTTACTCTTTGTTTTCTTCCTTGTCGTGCTTGTCGAAGAGTTTGAATTTTTGTTCTTGCTCTATATACTCCTAAAAATTTGATGTTTTGTTAATATCATATAAAATTCGACTTGTAAATATCTATCTTTTATATTTCTTATTTTTAGTCTTAATTAAGAAATATTCATTTTATCTTTATTGCCATTTTCGCGCTTCTTTTATATAATGTCAGTATGGCAAACAAGAAATCTACTAAAAAAACGAAATCAACCAAGGCCTCGACTTCGAAGAGTGCGTCCAAGTCCAAGCAATCACAACAGAGCACCGTCGAAAAAGCGGTGAAGAAGGCGTATAAGAAAAATCCCAAAGCGGTTGTCATATCAATAGTTGCAATCGTGCTTATCATAGCAATCGCTTTTGCAATATTGTATTTCGGCTTCCCCGATACTTGGAAAGAAATCGTAGCCCTATTTAATAAAGACGAGAATAAGGGTGGAAATTCTTTCAAACCGCTCGTGCGCGGTGACGGGGAACTGCTTGTGCATATGCTTGACGTAGGGCAAGGGGATTGCATTTATATTCAACTTCCCGACGGAAAAGATATGGTGATAGACTGCGCCAACTACAACAATTCCGGCACTTATCAAAAGGAAACGTTTGACTATCTCGACGCTTATATAGAGGACGATACCGTCGAATATCTTATGCTCACGCACTGCGACAGCGACCACGTGTACTTTATGGACGATTTGCTTGTAAGATATCAAGTGGACAATCTCTATATGCCCAACGTGCTTGCAACGCCCAAAAACGAGGAGTTGAAGAATCAAATTGCCGAACTCGACACGTCGAGATTTACGGATAAGGACACGATTGACTCCGTCACGTATGCTCAATTCTTTATCGCTGCGCTCACCGAGCCCAATTGCACTATAACGCTCAACGTGGATAAAGATGCGTCTTCCAACACGATAATCATTGAAGAAACCTCGTATAGACTGGTGTTCTATTGCCCCACGCAAGAGTATTACGATGACAATAATCTCAATGGTGCGAAGCGCAAAAACGCGATTTCACCGATTGGCATTTTGGAGTACAACGGACGCAAAGTTATGCTCACAGGCGATAGCAACGAGATAAACGAACCTCTCGTTATGGCAAGGACGGGCAAAATCGATTGCGACATTTTGAAAGTTGGGCACCACGGAAGCGCAACGTCCACGTCTACGGCTTTTTTGGATTGTTATACGTTTGAGTACGCATTGATAAGTTGCAATGAGGCAGGCAATACGTTCAACCACCCGCGCCAAGATACGCTCGATAGACTTGCGCAACACAACATTAACGTCTATCGCACGGACAACAACGGCAACATCGTCGTGTCGGTGGACAAGGACGGAAATATCAAAATTACCACCGAAAAAGAGTGGAATCAATCCCAAAACCTAATAGGACTTACGGGAACGGCAGAAAGCGATTAAATGATAAAAAAGACACGCAGAAGCGTGTCTTTTTTAGTGATATTGCACCGAGCAAAAGTCGTCGCTGTGGCAAAGACAAATCACAAGTTCATTGTCTAACGCCACGCTAGCCTTATTGCTCAGCTACCGCGCAACCGATACACGCTATCAGTTTGGGCACGGATAAAAACTCTTGCCACAATTTCGCTATATCGCTTGCTTGGTGTGTGCGGCTACGCCTAGATTGCCACGTCACTACGTTTCTCGCAATGACATAAGGAATATTCCATTAGCGCACGCAGTGCGCCTAACGTCACTCGTAGACAGGCGGAGCCGTAGTTTATAACTCCACGAAGACTAATTGTGAGCATCAACTTTCTATCCGAGCAACCGCCGAGCCGCCTCAAAGTTGCGAGACCTTACGCACAAAAGCAATGCTCCGATTGCTTTTGTGTAGGACGTTTGCGCCTAAATATGTGTCAAGTTATCTCGACGAGATAAGTGACACGTGTTTAGCACTCGGCGCAAAGATATTGCAATAAAAGAAAGACACGCAAATATAAATGCGTGTCTTTCGTAAACCAACCGAATACATGGCGCACGAAAGTGCGCACCCACCAAGCAAGCAATCTTGCGAAACTGCGGCTTGAGTTTTTGCCCCTGTAAGACTGATAGCAAAAGATTGGTTGCGCGGTAGAAAGACTAAAAGTTATCGCAATAAGAGAAAGACACGCCAAAGCGTGTCTTTCGTAAACTTGCGATAACTTTTAGTCTGCTTTGTATGGGAGAAGAGCCATAACTCTTGCTCTCTTGATTGCGACTGCGAGCGTTCTTTGGTGTTTTGCACACACACCGCTCATACGACGAGGAAGGATTTTGCCTTTCTCGGTTGTGAATCTTTTGAGTTTTGCAGTGTCTTTGTAGTCGATGTCTTCAACGTGGTCTACACAGAACATACAAACTCTCTTTTTGGGCACTCTCTTGGGTGCGCGAGGTGCTTTGATTTCTTCAGCCATTTTTATAACTCCTTATATTAGAATGGGAGGTCTTCGTCGATGGGTTTGAGATCGTCGAAATCGACGTCGTCAGAACCGTTTTCATCATTCTTCGTGGAGAGGAATTGCACTTCGTCAGCTGCAATTTCAGTCACGTAACGACGAGAACCGTCTTGCGTGTCATAACTTCTTGTTTGGATGCTTCCGCTGATTGCCGCTTTGCTACCTTTTTTGAGGTAACGAGCGCAATTGTCGGCTTGTGCTCTCCATACTACGACAGGGAGAAAATCCGTTTCTCTTTTGCCGTCTTTGGAATAACTGCGAGACACTGCAAGTGTAAATCTGCAAAATTTGATACCGCTGTTTGTAGATGCCAACTCGGGATCTTTTGTCAAATTGCCGATCAAAAATACTTTGTTCATAGTTTTTCTCCTTATCGATTACTTCTTGATGATCATTTGTCTAACAACGTTCTCGTCGTTGCGCATGTATCTGTCAAGTTCTGCTTGGGCTTCTTTGGTGCAGGTGACGTTCATGAGAACGTAGTAGCCTTCGTTTTGCTTATTGATTTCGTAAGCAAACTTTCTCAAACCCCATTTGTCCAAACCGTCCACGGTGCCGCCGAGAGTAGCAACCAAGTTTTCGAATTTTTCTACGACTTGATTCTTCTTATCGTCGTCAACGTCGCAACGAATGATGTAGAGAACCTCATACTTATCCATACTTTTTTACCTCCTTTTGGTCTTGTGTCCCTTGCGGGAAAGGAATGTGCATCTCTTTGATGCCTTGTTATAATATATTAAATATTTATATTTGTAAAGCAAATAAACCAAAAATGGGGCGGAATTAATTATTTAACGGAGTGGAATTAATAATTATGAATTAATAATTAATGCTTGCGGGTGGGATAACCACGCCCGATTAAATTTTGTTTTCTCTATTAAACTCCCGCCTGCTTTATGTTGTTTTAAGAAATTCTTTATTTTCCGTTTAGACCGTTTTTATTGCTCGGTTGTATTATAATAGCGTCGTTGAGAAACGACGATATATCGTGAAAAAGTAACAAGGAGATATAAAAATGAAAAAGACAGTTATTGCAATTCTTTCGGTTGTTCTCGTCCTTTCGCTCTCTATGGTAGCGCTCGTGGCTTGCAACAAAGACGAAGCAAAAGCATCCAACTCGGAAGTTTTGGGCACGGCAGTAGCGGTTGCGGCACAATCCGCAATGGGCAATGCCTCCTCATCCGCAACGGAAAAGACCGAGGATGATTTCAAAGCAGGCGTCAACCTCACGGTAGGCAACGGCGCAATCGATCTTGCGGCAAGCGCAAGCGTCAAGGGCATCGGCGCAGCGGTTCAACCCGTTCTTGAAAAGACCATTTCACAAGTGGACAAATTCCTCGGTGAAAACGGCATTAAAGTTGAAAAAGTCGCAAGCGACAGAGAAGGCTACACCGACAAGCTCGCAATCAGCGGTACTTACGTTGACGAAGAAACCGGCGACAGCAAAACTTATGAATATGCTCTTTATGTCGGCGTTCAAGGCGGCGACGGTATCGACGGCAAGAAGGATTACACCTTCAACGCATTGATCGTTATCCCGACAAGCAGTGAGCCTCTCGAATTTGCATTCAGCGGTACCGCAACGTATGACAAGAGCAAAGACACGATGATCTTCAACCTCGGCGCAGACGCACAAACGGAATATGCAAACGCATTTGCGGGCATCAAAGCGTATGCAACCAAGAAAGGCACCGTCGTCGTCGAACTCAATGCGGGTGCAGGCGTTACGGAATCTATCGTTGCAAACGCAAGCGTGTCCGTTGAACTCGGCAAACTCGACGAGAACAGATACGGCGCAGTAGTCACCGTAAGCGGCAACGCAACGATTTCAGGTTACGGCGCAAGCTTCAACGTTACGGCGAATGTTTATGCAAACAGCACCGAAGACGCAACCGATTTTAACATCAACGGCAAATTCGAAGCAACGATTGCTCTTCCTGATGTTCCGGTCGTGGGCGGCACGTACAAAGCTTCCGCAGATTTGAGCGGTAAGGCAAAATACGTTGTTGAAAACGACACTCTCGAAGTCGGCCTCAACGGCAACGTGACTTTCGAAAAAGTCCAAGAAGAAAACAAATAATCTCGCATTAGATTATCGAAAAACACAAAAACCTCTACTTTACGTAGGGGTTTTTGTCATAAAACGATTGAACGTTTCTATAATTAAGAAAGAGACAATTATAAATCGAAATCCGAAACCGCATATAAAAGATCAAAGCGCACCGAAACGCAGTTGAAAATTTATGGTTGAGGTTTTTGACAATTTGTGTTATAAATAATATATAATAGAATTACAATCACAAGGGAGGGCAAAACAATGAAAGCTTTCAATGGCAATGCGACACTTCCCAAGTATTTGGACAAACATCAAAAGGCATACGAGGCGATTTTGATTGCTTTTTGGTGCGCGATTTTTCCGATGATATCGGCAATTTGTTGCCTTTTGGGCGGAAAACGACCTGTTTTCAAATCGATTTCTTACGTTGCGTATAGAGAAAACCATATGGGACTTATTTTGTTTTACGGTTTTCTTTTCCTTGCAGGGTTTATTCTTGCAATGAAAATGTGCCTCGACGCAGGACAGTATTCCAAACAATCGAAAATTCTGTTTTTGGGGTTGAGCTTTATAAGCGCGACTATTCTCACCGCGGGAATGTCGGTGCCGTGGCTCGAAGTCGAAGGGGAACTTGCCGAAAAGTACGACCATTTACGCCAGATTCACAATATGGTTTCGACGGTGGGATTTGTAATGTTTTTCGTTACGGAAGTGATGTTTTTCCTCACCACGTTATATCGAAATCCAAGGCAGGGAATGATATCTTTGGGCATGCTCGTCTACGTGCTTATATCCTCTCTTTTTATGATACAGAGCGCAAATCTAAAAGGCATAATAGAGCGGCCGTATCCGATATCTTCCATTGCGCAAATTCACGTTTTTTGCTCCATAGGATTTACGATGACGATCCAGTATTTTCTTATGCGCACAATGCCAAACACTCGCATTCCGATACAGGAAGCGGCATAAACGAAAAGATATAATAAGACGATAAAAAGTGCAAAAACGAGCTGTTTTTACGGCTCGTTTTCAACATAAAAACCGCAAGATTATTGCGGTTTTGTTTTGTCGAGAAGTTTTTTGATTTTCTTTTTTGCAGAGTATATTGTGTTATCCACTTTCTTTTGTTCAATGCCCAGTTCTTTTGCGATGTCGGCGTAGCTCATACACTCTATGTATAATTTAAGCACCGCAAATTCCGTGGGGGTGAGGGTGGACGCGATTGCGTCGAGAAGCAATGAGGACGCCTCGTTTTCAAGCAATAAATTTTCGGGATCGGCATCCGTGTTTTGGAAATCGTCGTCGAGATTGACTTCTTCGACTTTGCAAGACGTCTTTCTTACGGCGTCTACGATTGCGTTTTTTACACATCTCGACGCATACGTTTTGAACGACGCACCCGCACTTTCGTCGTACGTGCGTATGGCGCGGATAAGCCCAAGCATACCGTATCCTGCAAGGTCGTCCGTGTCCGCAACGCCCGTCGCACCAAAGGAACGCGCAATGGATTTGGTAAGATTGAGATAGTTCAAAGCGACGGCGTTTTCTGCCGTCAAATCACCTTGTTGTGCTTTGAGTATAAGTTGGTTTTCTTGCTCTTTATTCATGGATGTTTTGGGGCGTAAAAACGCCCGACACGGTGATATTGCACCGTAGGTGCAGTGATATTTGTGCTAGGCACAAGTGATATATTTAGCCTACGGCTAAAAGTGATATTGCGCCAAAGGCGCAGTTATGGAATATTCCATTAGCGCAATTTATTGCGCCTAACGTTACTCGTAAACAGGCGGAGCCAACGTAAAATTCGTCATCGCGATGATGACAATAAACTCGTTTATTGCCATAAATCACATTTGAATTTTGCTTTACTAATCGCACCGATAATTTTTGCTATTATATCTAATAGATACAAAACAACTACCACAATTTCGCAAAAATTATCGGCTTGATTTTTTACCGCTTAATAAACGTTGCTCGTAGACAGGCGGAGCAGTAGTTTATAACCCCACGAAGAAATCGTTGTGAGCATCAACTTTCTATTCGAGCAACCGCCGAGCCTTCTCAAGGTTGCGAGACCTTACGCACAAAAGCAATGCTCCGATTGCTTTTGTGCAGGACGTTTGCGCCTAAATATGTGTCAAGTTATCTCGTAGAGATAAGTGACACGTGTTTAGCATTCGGCGCAAAGATTTATCTTCTTTGTCTTACAGCCTCGTATAACACAATTCCCGCCGCGACGGAGGCGTTGAGGGAATTGACTTTGCCGTATTGCGGAATGGTCAAAGTGTCGTCGCAAAGATCTTTGGTGAGGCGGTGAATCCCTTCGCCTTCGCTGCCGATTACGATTGCAAGATTCCCGTTGAGATTTGCGTCTTTCGGGGCTTTACCGTCAAAATCCGTCGCATAAACCCATACGTTTTGCTCTTTGAGCATTCTTATGGTGTCGTTGATATTGGTGACTTTTGCAATGAGAGTATGCTCCGTCGCACCGCAAGCAACCTTGACTACGGTGTCGTTGACGCTTACGCTTCTATGCTTGGGTATGACTATGCCGTGTGCACCGAAGCACTCCGCGCTACGAATAATCGCCCCAAGGTTGTGGGGGTCGGTTATACCGTCCAAAATCACTATGAGAAGGGGCTCGTCCTTTTGTTTGGCAAGGTTGATTATGTCCTCGACGTCGCAGTATTCAAAGTCCGTAACGGCGGCAACCACGCCTTGGTGATTTCCGCCCGCGGCGAGCTTGTCGAGCATATTTTTGTCCACATAACTCACAACCGTGCGCGCTTCTTTTGCGAGCTTATGAACGGAAGAAAGCATAGGGTCAAATTCACCTTTTTGCATAAAAAGTTTGTCAATGGTTTTGCCTGCGCGATAGGCTTCTTTTACGGGATTGCGTCCATAGATATACATAGCGTACCCTCTTTATCCTTCGATATTATCTTCAAAGCATACGGACAAAAACTCGTTGAGTCGAGCGGTGTTGCCCGTAAGATATAAGTACCCGAGTACTGCCTCGAAACCGCTTGCTCTGCGATATTCGCTCATTTCGGCGTGTTTTGCGCTCGTTTGCACTTTGCAATTGCGCGCTCTGCGGAAGACGTCTTGTTCCTCCTCATCAAAAAGGGGAAGGAGTTTTTCCGCTTCGGCGGCTTGAGAGACCGCTTTGACCACTTTGATGACTTCGTGATGCAACGCCCCCGTCTTTTGGGTAGAGCCGATTGTTACGCGAGTGCGCGTATAGAGAGATTGCACCGCGTCTCCCACGAAAGCCAAAGCCATAGGGTGAAGCGCAAGAGCGTCTTTTTTGGATATAGGCGTTTGCATATAGAAGATAGAATTGTCACTCATAACTTGTATTTTAGCACATAAAGTAGGGATTGACAATAAACAATTATGATAATAAAATATTTATATAAATAGGACGAGAAGGTATCCTTATGAAGAGAAGAACCGCAGTTTTCAAAGTTTCGCTAATCGCAATAATGATTGCGATATTGTGCGTTTCGCTCAGCGCGTGCGGGCTTATAGATGCATTAAAAACCATAACTCACGCGGACGTTTACGCAATCGACGGTCTCGAAAGCGGAGAAAACGACGTATACACGGCGTATCTCGGTGAGGAATTTACGCTTGGCGTGAAATGGTACAACGCAAGAGTGACTTCCCCCGATATCGAGTGGCGCATGTCCGCTGATGAGGGTGAAGAAGCGGTGGTTGCAACCGATCAAAAGACGCTTTCCTTGACGTACGAGCGCGCGAATCTCGGCAAAACGTATACGATTTACGCCGTCGTCAACGAGATTAAGTCGTCGAGTATCAAAGTTGCGCCCGCCGAAGCGCCCCTATCGCAACCTACGATTACGAGTTCCACTCATTCTATCGTGGACGGCAAAATTCAACAAAACAGATTGCAACAATTGTCCGATGTTCTGCTTTCGGTAAGCTGGAACGAGGAAGATATTTCTCAAGCACTCGGGATACAAGTCAAGTGGTATGTCGACGGTGTGTTGTCGGCAGAGAACGTAAGGAACTTCTCGTACGATGCAGAAACGCTTGTTACTCACGACTGCAACGTCGTAATAAGCGTCGTTATCGGCTATCAAAACGGTGAGGACACGATTGCAAAAGGCGCAAGCGTAACGCTTGTGTTCGTGTCCGAGTACGACCTCGTATCGTCCGTAAAAGTATTTCCGAGCGAAGATGGCGGAAAACTCAAACGAGTAGCCCCCGACACATATTATCTTACGGGTGAATCCGACGCGGACAATACGGCGGAATTTACCACTTCGCTCTATCCCGACAGTGCGTATCAAAAAGCAAAATGCGAGTGGACGTTGCGTAGCGGTGACAACGCTGAAACTCTCAAAGAGACGAACAGAACGGCGAACATTCAACTTGCCTATGGCAAAAACGTCGTTACGGCAAGTATAGGCAACGTGCAAAGCAGACAAATCATCGTATACGTAATGTCCTACGAGTTCGCCGAGATTCCGACCGACATCAAGAGCGCGATGACGGACAAATTCGTATGGAAAGGCAATTCATACGACAAATATATCTCCTCGCAATACGATTTGAATGCGTGCGTGGCAAGTGCGGTCGCGATGCACAAAATAGATACCGGTTATCAAATGTACGTCGGTCGTGCGGATTGGCGCAACAGTGAGAGCTTTGTAAAACAATGCTCCGTCGCAATGAAGCAAGGCAACGACGAATCGGGTGCGTTCTCCTATACCGTGTCGGTGGCAGGGACTACGGCAACGTTGACTTTTAAGTCCGCAACGCAATTCGGTGTTCCGAGCGGAGCATACGCAAACCCCGACGAGTCGCATCAAGCAAAAGTTCTTTTGAGATATAGCGAGCAAAGCGACAAGCGCACGTCATTGCCCGTGGACGACTTCAAGGAGACGGTGGAAGTTTACAACTCAAACGACCTTTATCGCGCGGTATCTTTCGGATACAAGCCTATCTTTATGGGTGACGGCGCGCAAAAGTTGCAAGAATTGTATAGCAAGGCAAGAGACGTCCTTATCAAATACATATCCGACGACATGACGGAAGTCGAGAAAGTTGCCGCGATTTACGATTGGATAGTCTACAGCGTAGAGTACGACCACGCCGTGGCAAACCTTGCAAACAGCAGTAATGCCAGCAGTTACAACGCGTTCTATCTCGAAGGTGTGTTTGACGACAACAGAGCGGTGTGCGACGGTAAGTCCAAAGCGTTTGCTCTTCTTTGCGGTATGGAAGGCATAAGAGCGTTGCGCATAATGGGTGAAGCGTTTACGAACGGAGCGTACGGCGGTCACGCTTGGAACAAGGTTCTCGTAGACGCCGACGACGACGGCGAGAGAGAGTGGTACGTCGTAGATACGACGTGGGGTGATTCCGCGGTGCAAACGAGCGCGGGCGTGTGGGACGAATATCTCACTTATTCCTATTTCTTGCGCACGGACGCGGATATGGCAAGTACGCATAGAAGCGATATGGAGCAACCGGTTGCAAACACCGTTTATGACACCTACAAAAACACGTTCGTCACCGTAGCGGGACAAAAAATCAGTATGTACGTAAGGACGACGGCGGAACTCAACGCCTTGCTTGCGTACAGCAAAGCCAACGGCGGAATGTGCCTGAGCGTATACATAGTCGAGAGCGCAAGAGGAAGCGAAAACTTCGGACATCTCACGCCCGTGCGTGACGGTGAATACGTGATATTTGCCTCGTCGTCCTCATCGATAATATTTTGAAAAAAGTCTAAATTCTACAAAGACAACGCAAAAAGTCCGCTGAAAACCAACGGACTTTTATATTATCTTTCGACGTTTCAGGGGGAGGGAAAATCGTCGTCGGATACTACAAATACAATCTCAACGCCTTGATGTTTTTGTCGTACGTCTTCATAAGATCGTGAGCAAGGTCGGGGACGACGACGCCCGTTTCTTTCAATTCGTTGATGCATTTTTGTACGCTTTCTATACCCATATTGTAGCCGTCGATAAGCATACTTGCAAGGTGCGAACAAGAGTTGTTTATGCCCGCGTTCATCTTCACGCCCGCTTTGAGCATCATTCGTTGAATGGGGTTGGTTTGCGCCTCTTCTACCTCTTTTTCGCTCAATTCTTGTTTTGCTTTTTGATAAAAATCTTCCATAACTTCCTTTTGCGAGAGTATGAGGTTTTTCATTTTGTCGCTGTCGACGTAGCAAAGAATGTTGTCTATCGATTGCGCGCCCATTGCGGTGTTGCGCAAGATTTCTCTATAAATTTTCATATATTCTCCTTGTATTCTTTTTGCATATTATGTGCAGAATTTTCGTTTTTACAGCAATCTTTCATCATACGGTCTACTTGAAGTCCGACATTGATTTTTGGAATAAGCGGTAAAAACAAGCACTTCCTTATCAACCGAACATTTTGTTAAGCCACTCTTTCACCCAAGATTTATAGACGATTTTTTCACCGTTTTTAGTGTTTGGCACAAAACAAAGAGGAGGAAACGCCACGCACCACCAATTGTCTCCCGAGCCTTCTCCGAGGTAGATAATAAGTGCGTCATAGTAACCCTCCGGGAAGTCGTAACCGTCATATTGTCTATCGGGGAAATATTCGTTTTTCAGCGCAATCGAGGCTTTATATGTAAAATCGTTGGAATAAAGTGTCTTATTTGCGATATTTACGAGATTTTGTTCTTCGCTCTCCAAGATGTCGCGCGCTTCGGATTTGCTCTTGCAGTGTTCAAGGATAGAGGACAAATACGTAGTGATTGCGTCGCGCACTTTGAGTTTGACCGCTTGGTCTTCGTCGGTATTGGAGTTGGCGCGGATATGTATGCGTATGCACTCGTTTGCAAGGCGTTTTTGGGATATCGTGTCGCTACAAGAGCAAAGCACCAGTGTAAGTATTGCGCCGAGCAATAGCGCGACTATGACGTAAATTGCGAGATTGTTTTTCATAACCCAAGTGTTGCCAAATCGGTTGTAATATATACCGATTGTAAGAATTTTGCGATTTACCGCTTGCTTGCATAAAAGCAAAACCGCGTGAAAAACTACTGAAAAAGAGGTGATATATGAAAACGAATTCCATATTAATGCGAGGTTTGAGTTTGTCGCTTGCTTTCCTGCTTTTGAGCGTTGCGCTCGTATGCGCGTTTTTGCAAGAGGACGAATCTCAGGTTGCGGACGCCGCCGTGCTAAAACAAGGCTCGAAGGGAGACCTTGTCAAGGCGGTGCAAACCAAGCTTATCAAGTGGGGATATCTCACAGGCAGAGCGGACGGAATTTTCGGTGCGAAGACCAAAACCGCCGTCATCAAGTTTCAACGCAAAAACGGACTTACCGCCGACGGTGTAATCGGCACGAGAACGGCGCAAGCGCTTGGCATAAGCCTTTCGAGCAATACTCCCTCGTCGTCGCAAACGACGTCATCGACAAACTTGAATTTGCTTGCAAGGGTGGTTTACGGTGAGGCAAGAGGAGAGCCGTACACGGGACAAGTGGCTGTTGCCGCAGTGGTGCTTAACAGAGTCAAAAGTTCGAGTTTTCCCAATACCGTGGCGGGCGTGGTGTATCAGTCGGGTGCGTTCGATTGCGTAAGCGACGGACAAATCAATCTCACGCCCAATCAATCCGCATACAACGCCGCTCGTGACGCGCTCAACGGTTGGGATCCTACCTACGGGTGCTTATTCTACTACAATCCGCGCACGGCTACGAGCAAATGGATGCTTTCGCGCACGGTCAAATTGAATATCGGCAATCACGCGTTTTGCTGAAAGGAGTGATATATGAAAAATCAAAACGATAAAAAGAAAAACACACAAGAACAAGAGTGCAAAAAGTCCAAAAAGCACGCTCCTGCAAAAGTCGTAAAAACCGCCGTTCTCGGCACGGTGCTCGGACTTTTTGCAAGTGCGATAGTGGGGCTTTCGGTTGCGCTGTACTTCTCTCAAAAGAGCGTGCAAACGCACGAAACATATCAAAGGCAAATGGATGCGGTGTACTCCCGTGCATACTACGATTTACTTGACGGGGCAAGCGACCTCGGCATACAGTTGCGCAAGATAAGCGTGTCCAACTCGCCCCAAATGCAACAATCACTGTTGTACGAGGTGTGGGGAACGGCGCAACTAGCCGAGGATAACCTCGGTATGTTCGAGTCGCAAGACGACGGAATACTCAAAGCGCAAAAATTTGTCAATCAACTCGGTGATTATACGCATTCGCTCGCGCTCCGCATATCCGACGGACACCCGTTGACGGCGGAAGACAGACACAAGTTGCAACAGATGGGCAATATGGCGGACACCTACAAAACCGCCTTGCAATCCGTGCAAAAGAACCTCGACAACGGACAGATGTTCGTTGAGGACGGTGGCGCACTCGACAATTTTGCGTCTGCGTTTTCGGCGTTTTCCGAGCCGAGCTTCGAGTATCCCGAAATGATTTACGACGGACCTTTTTCTTCCGCCCTCGAAAATAGGCAAACGTACGGTCTTACGGGAGCAGAAATAACCGCCGAACAAGGAGAAGAAATCGTCAAAGAATTGTTTGAGGAGTATAGACCTCGCAATATCGAATACGCAGGGCAAGCAGACGGGGACATCGTGACGCTCGATTATAAGTTCGTAAGCGGTGACGATAGGTGCTACGTGCAAATCGCAAAAAAGGGCGGTATGCTCATATCTTTTAACACCTCACCCTCAGACGACGAGAGTGTCGCAATCGTCGAAGCAAGCGAAACTTGCCAACAAAATGCGTTGAGATTTGCCTCTCGCGTCGGATTTGAAAATATGATGGTCGTGTGGTCGTCATCCGCAGACGGCGAGTGCGTTATAAACCTTGCGCCCGTGCAAAACGGCGCAATACTTTATCCCGACCTCATCAAAGTCAAGGTGAGAGAGGACGATTTGCGCGTTATCGGCTTTGATTCCACTCACTATGCGTTCAATCACCGTGAGCGCACGCTTGGCGAGCCGACTATATCGGTGGCGGACGCACAATCCACACTTTCCGTAGAGCCTATATCCGACGGTCGCCTTGCACTTATCCCTTTGCGCGAAACGAGGGAGGTGTTGACATACGAGTTCGAGTGCCACAGTGACGGCACGTACTATGTGTATATCGACGCCCAAACGGGTGAGGAAGTAAATATCTTGTACGTCGTCTCCGACGATGCGGGTATGCGCACGGCGTAAAATCTTTGCGCCGTATGCTAAACACGTGTCACTTATCTCTATGAGATAACTTGACACA
>ERZ780149.404-NODE-404-length-57163-cov-7.579621_pt1 | contig 57163 bp, 46 predicted proteins | sample MGYA00511367_ERZ780149 | MGnify/ENA primary metagenome ERZ780149 (study PRJEB29588, sample SAMEA2153852) | human gut metagenome | biome: human gut; feature: human-associated habitat; material: faeces | place: Denmark | collected 2008/2010 ... | reverse complement strand
GCCCGAGACGCTACCCTGGCTCTCGTTGGCCGAGCGGACCGTCAGCGTGCGCTTCGGCTTCGCTGGAGCCGGCTGCGAACTACCGCCGCCCGGCATACTGGCAGAGCCTCCTGCGCCCTCCTGGGGCTCGATGTAGCAGCGGTTGGGATCTGTCCAGACTTTGACGCCCTCGGGCACTCTGTAGAAAGCGACACCAGCTTCGTCCGGGTGATTCTGAAGAATAAAAGAACCGACAGGCGGATTGGTCATCACATACACACCCGTCAGGACACCCTTGGTATATTTCTCGCCGTGCTTACCGGCATACCCCTCCAACTTATACTGCCCAGGGGTTCCGCCTACGATGTATGGAGTATTGGCCTCGAAGCGATCGACCTCCTTCATGACGATTTTCCCGTTCTCGTCAAGTGAGAGCGCCTCGTACAGTTTCAGCCCGTCGGGCTTCGCGCAACTGAATGGGATGATGATCGTGCCCCACTTCGCTGCGCTCAATGTGTACTCATAGACCATCTTCTGCTTCACCAACCCCAGCGCCACATGATACGACAGGCGGATGGTCTGCACGAAGGCGCCATCCTTCCAGCTCTCCTCGCCGCCGACCACCTTCACGCAGTCCATGGTCATGGCGAAGCCGTCCTCCTCCTCGCTGGCGACGATACGACCCACGAGCTGCTTTCTCACGCGCTCCATCGTCTCCACGCCCTCGCCGTAGGTCTTCGCAAAGACCACCACCTCGTAGCACACCTCGTCGTAGCCGCTGCGGCCCTTGTCGTCCAACGACCGCACATCGACACGGCGGAACGTCACCAACGGCAGCGTCACTTCGTTCTCGCTCACCACGGGGCGCACATGGCCCTCGCCGAGCAGGTCCTTCAATACGGAGTAGATAGCAGACCCGGCGCTCAGAGAGCTGCGCGGGATGTTTACTACAGTTTCACTCATCTTGATATATAATTATAGAATTTACAAATTTTAAAAAAAACTCACGGCAGCTCGTCGGTCATCCCGATCAGACTGCACGTCACGGGCATTTCGCCCAGCCGACGCCGGCTCCGGTCGATACCCTCTATCTGGTACGTCTTGCCGTCCCAGCGCAGTCGGTCATACTCCCGCAGGGCGTCAGTATAGCGGAAGACGAAGGTCGTCACATGCTGATAGACCACCTCGCCGTTCAGCTCGCCGAACCCGCTATTTTTGTGCGTCACCTGGCAGGGCACGCCCTCAGCCACCACCGTCCACTGTCCAGTGTCGGCGCCAAACTTGTCCGTGCTCTTCTCGTAGCGCACCACGTCACACACCTCGTCCAGCAGTCCTGCTCTAATCATGGGCCTGGTAGTTTACATGGGCGTAGATCAGGTGCCAGTAGTGCGGGCTCCGATAGAGCTGGGCCGCGCTCACGCTCTCACGCTCTCGGTAGTTGTCACCCGTCAGAATCAGCAGCGCCTGCCTCAGGTCAGCGGGCAGCGCACCGGGAGCGGTCTCCAGCTCTTTCAGGTCGCTCACCTGCAAGTCGGCGGCCAGCGTCTGCTCGGCGGCGTCGATAAACTGGGCCACCTCTTCCTTGTCGAGGTCGCTCGCGTAGCGAAGCCGGCTAAAGTGGATAGCACTATCCACGTCGATATATCTGGGCATGGTCTTCGTCCTTGGTTCGTTAATGAGAAAGGGCGGAAGCAGGAAACCCGCTCCCGCCCGATCAATCAAATCAAAAAAGTAAAGCGAATGCTATGTTATGGAATCGTTTCCCTAATCACGATCAGACGGTGCCGGGCTTGGGCGTCGCGTCCTGTCCGGGATACACCTCGGGCTCGCCGTCGTTCTCGAAATCCACGTTAAAGGTGGCGTCGTCCTGCGCGGGGCTCGTCTCCTCCACCTTCGTGATGACAAACTTGCCCTTCAGGTAGGGCGTAGCGTCGTCCTCGCGCTCGAAGCAGGAGAGCTCCACGCTCTGTCCAGCGCCCCACAGCTTGCGCACCTCGTCCAGGCTGAGCTCCTCCTCGCCCTTGTAGCGGAAGCCCTCGCCATGCACGCTGATGCTCATCTTCGTCACGCCCTTGCCGTTAAAGAGAGCCTTCTTCTCGCCCTCTTTCATGGGGGGCTTCACGCCGCGTTCCTTCGTCTCAGTGTTGAAGGTGACGGAGTGCGTGGTGCTATGCCCCAGAGCCTTGCCGCCGACGGAAAACAGCACGTTGCTGCCGTTCATATATTCTTGTGTTTGTGCCATGTTCTTTTTCCTTTTTCGTTAATATATTTGTGAAAAACCAGCGGGCCCGCGGCCTATGCGCTCCGCCTTCCGCGGGCCCAGCATGGTTTAGGCTGCCGTGTAGGTGATCTTGCCGAATGCCTCAGGATACGGAGCGAAGAAGTCCCACTCGGAGTTGATGACGATGGCCACCGTGTTCGTCGAGAGCACGCTCACGGACGTGGTGTCGATGCCCATGGTCATCGGGCCAAACTGACCCACCAGGGCGTAGCCGAAGTTGCCGTAGTAGATCGTTCCCTTCTTGCAGAGGCTCGTCGGAATCACGGGCACGCCGTCGATCGTGTTCGTCGAGAGGTCGAGCAGGAAGCGGCCGCTACCCTTGTCGATGGGCGTGTTGGCCAACTCGGCGTAGGCCTTCCAGTCCATGATGAAGCAGGGAGCGTTCACCGGCACGTTGGCCTCGTTCACCTTCGAGCGAAGGTCGAGGAAGAGCTGGCGCGTCAGCGTCGAGCTGCCTCCCGTGGCGGCGATGGTGTTGCCCTCGGGGATGCTGGCCAGCGGACTGGTCGGGGCATTGGCCGCGGCGGTCTCGGCGACAAAAGCCTCGTTCAGGGCGAGCGTGTGCTTCAGGCGCATCGTCTCCACCACGAGGCTGCTGATTGCGCCCGCCGTCTGATTGATGGCGCGGTTGGAGATGTCCACGCGGATGGGCAGACGGTGCGGCGTGATGGTCTTCACGCCAAACTCCATCGTTTGAGGCGTCACGGCGTCATTCTCACCATACCACGTCGCCTTCAGGCCCTTCACGGTCGGGAAGTTCCACTGGCCCGTGATGCCGCTCTGAATGCGGGCGCCCACCTGGCCGATGATGGTCTGCGGGGTCAACTCGCGGATGTAGTCCTGGATATACACGGGCGTGATGTTCTTCGTGCTCGCGGCCTGCTGGATGGTGTCGGCGCGCAACTGCTCGTCGGCGCGGTTGTAGGCAAAGCGGAAGTTACCCTCCTCGTCACGGCAGGCGGCCAAGTCCTCAGGGATGCCGCGGCCGCTGGCGATGCTGCGAAGCAGGCGGCCGAAGCTGGCCTCCTGACTGTCCTGCGAGCGCTGCTCCTCAAACTGGCGGCTGCGCTCGCTGCTGCGCTCGCTCTCATACTGCACGCAGCCGACCATCAGCGCGTCGTCCTCGGCTCTCAATGCAGAAAACTGCTGGCGCTCGGCGTCGGTCATGTCGCGGTTCTCGCGGGCCAGGGTCTGCTGGAGCGTCTCCATCTCCTGGCGAATCTCACTGCGGCGGCGGATGGCCGCCATGTACTCTTCTCTTGTCATTTCTGTCTTTGTTTTTGTTTTGGTGAATTTATGTAGTACGGCGAAGCCATGCGCCGATAGTGTCATAGTCGCCACGCACCAGGGCGGGCTCCTCAGCCTCGATCAGACCAGCGGCCAGCAGACCGTCCCTCACGCCAGCGCTGCGCTGCTTCACGCTCGTGGCGGGATAGGCGGGATGGGTCACGATGCTCACGTCAAACATCCTGCTGATCTTGTCCAAATGGCGGACGTAGTACTCCTTCCCGTCCTGGTCCTTCTCCTTCGAGTAGGAGAACGTGTCCTTGTCGGCATAGAACCCGAAGCTCATCCCGGCAAAGTCGCCACGCCGCACGCTCTCCAGGGCGTAGTCGCCCCACAGGGTGTTGGCAGCGTCGAAGCGCATCAGCAGACCCTCGTCGTCGAGTTCCAGCCGCAGACTACCCTTCCCGTCCATGCTGCGGGCCAGCATCTGGCCGGGGTCATGGTTCAGGCAGGCCACGATGTCGCTGCTCCGCATCACGTCCTCGCTCAGAGCGCCAGGGGTGATCTCCTCAAACACGCTGCCATAGTCCCAGTCGGGAAGCAGCACCGAGCGAGAACCGTACAGGAACACGCGCCCCTCGATCTGCCGACTGTCGGCCTGTGCACGAAGCACCGTCCGAGTGTAGTATCTATATTGCTCCATTGTCTTCTTTTTCTTATTGGTATATTCTTCAAAAATAGGCACCACCCCTGCCGCCTACTCCTTACTGTTGCCCGCGCCGAGCTTCGCCAGGCTGCCATTGGCCACGAGGTCGTCGCCACCTTCCAGCGGGCGGTAGCCCATGCGGGCGCGCGCCTCGTTGGGCGTGATCACGCCCGTCTGTATGAGCTTCGATAGGGCCGTAGCCTGAGCCAGCGGGGCGTTTTGATAGTAGTCGTCGATGCGGAAACGGGCCCGAATGTGGCCGTCACCGCCGAAGAGCTTCTCCGTCACCTCGCTCTCGATCTGACGCATCAGCGGCGCCAGCGTGCTGGTCATGAAGATCGTCTGACTGCTCTCCGTGCTACTGTAGTTAGCGTTCGTGTCCTGGAAAACCTGCATCGGAGGCACGCCGAAAAATCGGCAAATCTCCATGTTGATAAACTTCATACTGTCCAGCAACTGGAGGTCGCTCGGCGTCATGCCGGTCTGCACAAACTTCATCGTACCCGGCAAAAAGTTCAGGTTCTGGCCGTTTCCGATGGCCTCACGGATGCGCTGCGTCACGCCTTTCAGCTGCTTGTCCGTAGCGCCGCCATAGCCCACCTGCACGGTGTCCTCGCCCGTGATGAAGCCGCGGAGCGTACTGCCAGGGGTGAACATCTCCCCCTCTTGCTTGTAGGCCTTCCGCGCGTTGCTCAGCACCAGCGAGGCGAGCTCAGTCACGGGAGTGCCCATGAAGCCGTCCCGGCAATAGCTCCGGATATGGATGATCTCGTCGGGCAAGTACTCGCCCTCGATGCCGTCGTAGATGTCGTTCACGGTATAGACGCCGCGCAGGCGGTCGTAGCTCACAGAGCAGTCCGATGGCACACAGTACAGAGCGCTCAGCACGCCCCCACGATACACGGGCACGATATAGGCGTTGCCGTACATCTCGCGCTGATAGACCACCTGCCAAAGCAGGTCGAAGCCCGTCTGCCGCGGGTTCGGACGCTCCGAGAGCAACCGGTCGGCCATCGTGCCCTTAGCATCCTCATACCACGTCCGCCCGTCTTCCATGCGCCTGCGCATAGCATGAAGCCCAAGACTGGCCACGCTGCCAGCCTTGATCTCCACGCAGCGCTTCACACACGCCACGCTGCTCGCCGTATAGGCATCGACCATATCATCAAGTCCGAGGATAGTACCGACAGGCAGAAGCCCGGGGGCACGCTCTATCGTGCCGCCACCAGCGCCCGCCACGTCTCTCAGCACGGACACGGCGGCCTCTCGGAACATTCCCCACAGGGTGCTTTTTCTTTTTCCCATTCTTTTTTACTGGGTTTTTCCAAACGTAAACAAGAACAAATAAATAAATCATCAAGTTATGGAAAAGTATAGCATTTCAGAGATCGTAAGCGCAGTTCGCAACGGTGGCCACGTCATCAAGCTCGCCTTGTCAGACGCTTCCAAGTACGCCAGCAACTCCCGCGGAGAGATGCAGTGGGACACCTCAGCAGTAGAGAAGAAGTACGCCTACAGACAGGAAGGCGACGAGATCATCCAGAACGGCAACAAGGAGGTCAACATCTCCGAGCTCGTCCGCATCCTCAAGGTGATGGTAGGCCGTGGAGAGGCCCAGGTCCGCATCGGTTCCAAATTGTTCTACGGTGAAATCGTCGAAGGATAATGGAAGAGGCCACACCGAAGACCCATCGAGGAGGAAGGCGTGAGGGAGCGGGTCGCCCTCGAAAAAACAAAGCCATCCTCTACGCCCGCATGAATCCCGAAGCCGTCGAAGCCATCAAGGCGCAGGCCGAAGCAGCCGGCCTCGCCGTAGGAGAATACATCGAGAGCCGTTTGGGCATCGAGAAAAGCGAATAAGAGCCCCCATTTACGGGGGCTTTTCCTATTCCATGCTGCCCCTCACCTGCTCGATGCTCAGCCCGATCGCCATGGTGCCCGTGATGCACCCGTCTATCTTCGCCTTCTGCTGCTTCTTCATCGGCTTCTTGTTCCCCATTTTATCTACGTCCAGCACGGCATTGTCGTAGCAATAGGCGTTGATCGGATTCGGATCAAATGTCAGCTTGTCGTTGTACAAAAGTTCCTCAGTACCCTCCACGGCCCGCGTAAAATAGTAGTTGGTCTGCTTGTATGCCTGCATGTACGGCCCGCCGCCCGTCGCCCGCAGCGTGTTCTGGAACGTCTGCGCCCGGTTGGGGTCGAAACCGATGCGAAGGATGCGCAGCTGGCTGCCTCGCTGGAAGATGTCGCGGGCAATCTGCTCGTAGTCGATCGTCTCCTCCCCGCATACGTTCATATACCCATCCACTACCCACTTCGCATAGATCACACGGTTCACATGGCTCTCCAGCGTCTGCCGCGGGATATAGTAGTCGGTGATCATGTGGCCGCCCTCGGCGTCCTTCAAGTGCAGGAAGTACGAGACGGCGGAGAAGTCGTCACGCACACTCAAATCGACCGCCACCTGACACTCGGGCCGATACCCCAGCGCTCCCAGCTCCACGCGCCTGTAGTGGCTCCGTATCACCTCGCCCTTGATCCACGTCTCCATCGTGCCCGTCTCGAAGACGTTCAGCAGCTTCGTCCGGAAGGACCGCATGTCGTCCGCGCTGCTCTGCGCCTTCCGCCACATGTCGTCGTAGAAGCCCTCCTTTACGGTAATGCCGAGATGTGGCTGCACCTTCCGCCACGTCTGCACGTCGCCCTCCTCGTCATCCACGTCGGGCATGAACAAGTGGGCAAACGTTCTATCGTCGTCCGTCTCGCCCCGCAGTACCTTCTTACAATGTTCCAGCATCGACACGAAGGGGCTCTCCACCTTGTCGCTCGCCGTCGTGATCGTCACCACGAGCGGGTTCTCCCTCATACCCATCGAGGTCGTGAGCACGTTGTAGAGGTCCGCGCTGTCGGCCTGACTGTACTCGTCGTTGATGACGGTCGAGGCGTTCAGGCCGTCCAACTTGTCGGCGTTGCTCGCCAAACATCGGATAAAACTCTCCCGCAGTCCGCTGTCCTTCCAGCTCACTAACTCTCGGTTGAGCTTGAAATGGCCCAGCCCGGGGTCCATGCCTCTCAGCACGCCCCTGATCTCATCAAAGCAGATTTTCGCCTGCTGGTAGGTGTTGGCCGTCGTGTAGCACTGCGAGTTCCGGTCGCCAAACAGTAGGTCATAGACGGCCAGACTGGCCACCTCCGTCGTCTTCGAGAATTTACGAGGCACGAAGAGCAGCACGTCGTGAAACAGTCGGTGCGTCTCGTCCGTATAGAAGCCCATGATATTGGCAAACTGAAACACCTGCACGGGCGTCAGCCGATAGCTCTGCCTACCCCTCACGCCGCTGAATTTCAGCTGCTCATAAAAAGCCGCGAATTGCTTGTATTTGTCTATCCGAAAGTCGTATTTTTCCAGCATCAGCAAAAACCGACGAAGCCCCAGCAGCTCGTAGAGATTATGCCGCTCGGGATGCCCCGCCAGGCTCTTCGCATAGTCCAGCAGACGGCGGTCGATGCGCCCCAGATGATAGCCCGGCAGGTCGCAGTCCTGCAACCAGCCAGCGCACGCGGCCTTCGCCTCCCGCTCCCGCTGCTTCTCGTCGTCTGTCATAACTTACCTTGCTCAGTTCTTGTCCTTGCGCTTGTAGAGCGTCGGCTTCTGGCCGCCCAGTCCTTCCATCAGACTGACCAACCGGTCCCCACTCCTGGGCCGCGCGTCTTTCTCCTGATTCACAAACCCCGCAGGCTTCGCCACAGACAGACCGAGGTCTCGGAAATACTTCCGTATCTCCTCCGTGCACTGTATCTCAGCCGACACGGCAGGATTCAGAATCGTCCTCGGATTGCCCTCACGGCTCACCACGGTTAGCATCGTGCCCTCCTCGGCTATACTCTCCCGGATGGTGTCGAGACGGCATAGCAGACCAGCCAGCACGCCGATGGCGGGTTCCAGGCTCTCATCATAGAGCCCGCGAGCCTCCATGCGCTCCCGAATCTCCAGCACATAGTGCCGCTTCTCCTCGATCTTTCCCATATACTTGTCGTTTTAATGATTCACGATGGCGCTGCATCGACCATTCTCCGGTCGTTCATCGGTCGTTTTTTGGTCGTTTTTTGGTCGTTTTCGCACAAAAACCGCCATTATCGGCACGCTTTTGGCCGTTTTCAGCCCACACAAGAGGCCCATCAGTACGCCCTGTCAGACGTGCAGAAACCTCTCCAACCACGCCTTCACGTCCTCGCTCGGCTCTTTCCCCTCCTTCCTTTGCCGACGGTGGGCCGCCACATGGCAGTCGTGGCAGAGGCTTCGCAGATTATGAGCATCGAAAGCCAGCGCGCACATCTCCTCCCAGCTCCTGCCCGTACCGATAGGCCTGACGTGGTGCACCTCCTCGGCAGGCTGGTCCATGATGCCGTGGGCCATACACTCCTCGCAGAACGGATGGGCGCCGATATACGCCGACCGAAGCGCATGCCACCGCTTCGAGTGGATAATGCGCTTATACTCCTTCCTTCGCTTCCCGCCCCGCCAGTGTCCACCACTGCCTCGACGGCCCGCCTTCTCTGTATCTCCTTTCCTGCTCATATAGATAGGGCCAGCCGCCAAGAATAGGCGCCCGCCAGCTATTTTCGCCAGTTCACGTCGCCCGGAAACATCCGCTCCGCTCCCTCATCGGAGAGCTCGCGAAACATCCCGCCTATCTCATCCTCCACCGTCGGCTTCTCCTCAGGCACGGCCACCCGCCCTTCCTCCACCAGCTTTACGGCGGCGGCAAGTGTCTCGGTGTCGTAGTCATACGTCCGTTTGAATACCCGGAGCACGCCCTCGGGTATCTCGCCCGTCATGTCGCCACCAGAGGCCCTCACGGCGCAGTACGCCAGATACCTCAGGAACGAGCTCAGCGAAGCAAAACCGCCTCGCTCGCTCAACTGGCAAAAAATCTGAAAATCGCTATCCGATATTCGGAAACTCACTCGGTGCGTCCGATACTCCCTGCGCCGTACTACGCTCGCACCATCAGTCTGCCGCGCATCTCCGTCGCTCGCAGGTCTCTCAGTCTGGAAAGTAGAAGGGGTGTCACTCATCTCGGCTTTTCTTTACTTTTTATTTCTGCAAATATACAAAAAAATCTCCATAAAGCAAAAAAAAAGACCCCCAAACTATTATAGCCTGGGGGAAACGTGATAAATAAAGAGGCTTTACACTAAAACCTTCAAGTCAAATGTATCGAACCAATGCGAAGACTGATATCCTGCATCGCATCGTTGAAAATCTTCTTTTGCTCTTCGTTAAGCGTATAGGAACGACCACGGACGAGCGTGCCGTTGAGACGCTGAGAAAGCCAAGCCGCACTCTTCCCGAAATAACGCTCAGCAATATACGACAGAGGCAGCAGGCGATACGCTTCACCGTCAATCTGTGCGCGAAGATTATCAACAGAGATTTCTATCTCCCCGAGTTTTTGTTTAACGAACCTTCCAGCTTCTTCTTTTGTTGCCGCATCAGCATGGGCATGAAGCCAGCCGATGATCTCCTCTTTTCTGGCAACACTTGCCGCATCATCGTTGCCAGCAAGAGCGGCGTACTCGTTCAATAGTTCTGTAGCTTTATTCATTTTTGATTAGTTTTAAGCCTCCCCCGAAGGGGAGGTGGGTTCTACTTTCGCATTCTCAGCAGCCTTGAGAGGTCTCCGAGCAGCAAATCGACTCTTTTCTGAATCTCCGCTTCCTCAATGTGAAGGCCCTTTGCGATTCTCACATAGTCGGAAATCTCTTTCTTTTTACGACTGATTGCCTTTTCTAATTCTTCATTCATACTTGAATTTTTTAATGTTAAACCATCATTTATTTATCACAATGCAAAGATACATAAAGTATTTATTATGTGCAAGAAAAGCATAAAGAAAGTATTATGTTTTATATTTTTTAACGCTCGATTGCCTGCTCGGCCTCCAGCATCTTCCTCACCACCGTATCATCCAGCAGCCGCGCATACGTCGAGCGCGTCACCTTCGTCGAGCTATGGCCCAGCACCCGCGCCACCGTCTCCATGTCCACGCCAGCGTTCAGCAGCACCGTCGCCCCAGTATGGCGCGCCCAGTGGCTCGTGATAGGCTTATCGACCCCCGCCATCTGCGCCATCACCTTCAAATATTCGTTATACTTCACATTCGAGAGGATAGGCAGCCGCCACCCATACTTCTCCAGCACGGCCACAGCAGGCCGTAGCAGTAAGAAAGAATACTCCTTACCAGTCTTCCCACGCTCCCCACTATACGACCACCTGCCGCCGCCTACATCCACCAGCCTGCCAGCGTCGAAGTCGGCCAAATCATGATACGACAGGCAAGTGTAGCACTGGAACACGAAGAGGTCCCGCACCCGCTCCAGGCTCTCAGTCCCCATCCGTGCCGTCTCCACCCGTCGGAGCTCCTCCAGCGTCAAGTACTTATGCAAGCTCTTGCTCTCCTTGTCCCGCTCGATATTCAGCCACTTGTACGGATTCCGCCTCAGCAGGCCAGCATCCATCGCGTCGATGATAAACGAGTTCAGAAACCGATGGTAATTATTCCATTTCGAGTAATCCGTCATCCCCTTCTCCTTCAGCGCCGCATCCATCGCCAGCACGCCGTGGTCCGTCACGTCCGAGAAATAGCGAATCCCGCCCCACGCCGTGAACCATCTCAGAAAGCGGTCGTAACGCTCCCGGCTGTCCGCGGCCCGTCCGTACTTCCTCACCTCGGCCCGCTCCCGGCACCACTCCAGAAACGTCCGACCCTCCCCCTTCATCCTCGCCATCCTATCCGGGATGGCCATGATATCCACCATCCCCTCCTCCATCATCTCATCCAGCACGCGCAGCACGTCCCCGCGCATCCGCTCCAGCATCCGGTTCAGCACCTGAGCGTCCCCCCGCTTCACCACACGACCGTCACGCCACTCGCCACGGCCCAGCCTCACCCCTGTAGCCATCACCTTGCACCTGCGCATATACGACACACGCATCTCCACACTGGCCACACCCGTCGTCGCCAGCGTCCCTCGCCGGTCAAAACACCAGCTAAAACTCGGTAATTTTTCCATATCCTTATCCTTTCTTTCTTGATTTCTTTCTTTTTTCTTTCTTTGCTTTTTCTTTCTTTCGTTCTTCTTCTATCTTTCCGTGTACAACATTTCCATTTTTCGTGTACAACAAATGTATGCCACTAACCGCCATACATCGCATAATATCGCAATATATAGCAATATATCGAAGACAAAACACTATCCCCTTATACAGAATTCGAACCCAATCCGACAAAGAAAAGAATTTGTAAACGCTTAAAGACCAATCGTTTAAGCCACCAAAAACGCAAAAAAGGAAGGTCAAAAACCTTCCTTTTTCTGCGGAAAGAGAAAGATTTCAATCTTTCCTTCAGTAGAGAAATCATATCTTGGTAGGTTACCCTACCAAACAAGCCTTCTTCTTGTTCTATCATAGACGTCGTATATACTGGCATCTTGATGTTGTATGTTTTGGGAGCCTTTTGCGTCTCCTGTTTGTGTCTTCTTTCTGCCATTCTGAAGATAATTATTACATTTCACCTTTTTAAATATTCCGACAAGTTATAATCTGTTTCTTGTAGCTTTACGGCACTATCTATCACAAAGTTTATACAAATATTACACAAGTCTTCTGAAATATTTACTCTTTTGGATAGAGATTCTTCACTTTCTATGCTATCTCCTTCTCCTATGAATCTGATGATATGAGGAGTGACGGCTTTGAATAAAGCATACTTTTTGAAATCAATGCCCAATGCTGTGATTTTTGCCACATCTCTCAATTCATTTGTCGTTTCGGAAATTTCCTTGAACCACACCATGTTGTTATTGGCATTTTTCAAAGAAGCATTCTTAACAAAGTCTTTGTATTTGTTACCTTGTTTTTTGCCGATTTCCAAAATGCTGTGATACCAATGCACTTTAGTTCCTTCATAATCCTCCAACAAATTGTCAAAAGCTATGCGTGTTTGTACCATTGAATCATACAGTTTGCCATTATTCATATTTGTAACAGCAGTAGACAGAGGGCTTCTTACTGATTCATATGAAACCAAGTCAACTAATGAGATGGTGTCGAAATCTATGCCAAATTGATTTTGGACATTTTCACGTAAGAATGTTCCTACATTGATACTACATTCCACAACATCATCATGCGAAGGGAATGAACCATGATGCTTCAAGCTGACCCTTCTTTGCTTCATGGTGTTCATTGCGTCACGCATTGTCAAAGTGCCAATCTCTGTCCAATATTGCATAAAAGACCATTTGGCGTAATCTTTCTTACCCAAATTCTCTGCAACAAGGAGAAGAAACATTTCTATGCAGTCATGGAACTGCATTAGTGCAAAGCCAGCAATAACTTCGGGCAATTTGGATTGCTCGACTCCTTGTTGATAGAGGTACTTTATATAAGTGAGCCTCTTGGTTATGATAGTCTTATCTAATGCCATATATCCTACTTTTATGAGATTAAGCGTATTTTACCAGTAAGTAACTGTTGCATCATGCCTTGCTTAATAGCCTCGTATTTAGCTTTCTTGGCTTCGAGGGCTGTGATTTCATCGTCCATCTTTGTTAGGATGGTGGCAATGGCTTGCTGCTCGGCAATATTTGAAGAAATATATACCAACATGCCACTCAAAAAAGTTCTATCTAAACGTGGAATTGTTCCTGTTCTTACATTATGCAAAATATTACTTTGGTTAAGAAGCAAAACATAGTATAGGTATTCATTGTAAATATCATGGCATGCAAAGAAAGCACAATCATCAGCAGCCCAATATCTTTCACGACATATTCCCACTTGACCAGCTGACCCTCCGATGATAACAAATGGAGTATTAGCTTCAACATTATATTGATTAGAATATCCAAGGGGGAAATTCGTGTTCTGATATACAGGATATAAGCCGTCTGTCGTTAAATTTCTTTTTACGACTCTTACACCTCTTTTTACAGAACAAACTTCCTCCAACTTCTTCTCCCCCCACGGCTCACTAAAACCTTTGAGACGTATTTGTCCTGTAAGAAGCTGCTGCATAGTCCCTTGCTTGATATTTTTCTTTTTCTCAATCAGTTTGCCGAGAGAAGAAATCAAGTTGTCTATGCTTGTGAGGGCAGAGGCTATACGGTGTTGCTCGGGGAGAGTTGGAATCGGAAAAGTAAAGTTTACAATATCTTTTTGATAAAGATGCACAATTGTAGAGCCTGCTGTAAGTCGTTTAATAAAATCTTTGAAGTAAGGGGATATAAATACTAACCCCAATCCTTCTTGTGTGATTTTTTCATTTTTTGTACGAATAACGAACACTCCACTGTTCAAGGTCGTGGGATATTGTAAATTTGATACTACTGCCACCTTTCCAATAGTTCCATCTTTAGAGACAAGGACATCACCATTCTTCACAATGATATTTGTATCTTGCTTATATCGTTCTTCGCTGACAAATACACAAGTGTCCCAATTAACTTTACCTTCAATTAAATCGGTGCTTGTAATAAGGCCATAATGCCCAGTTTGTAGATATTCTGATGTTGTTAGTCCTTGCCAACCAATTCTAGCTTTAACAGAACAATCTTTCCCTATAGAGTACATTTTCCATTCCTCAGGAATCTGTCCTATCTCTGTATTTTTGAATTTCGTTTCTTTCATACCTTTCAATCTTTATTTTGGGTGTTTTCAAGCACCACCCACACACCTGCATTAACCTTGCCTTCATGCCGAATGATGCCAACTTTCTGCATTGCCGCCAAATCGCGTTCTACTGTACGTTGTGTCACCGACAAAGTTTCCGACATTTCTTTTCCTGTGATTAACGGATTTTTCTTGATAGAAGACAAGATAAACCGTTGACGTTCAGTAAGGTTCATTTCCGACATGTTTCCGACATTTGTTTCCGACATGTTTCCGACATTGTTAGTGTCATTAGTGCCATTTACACCGACATTACGGTAAATGGTAATCAATGTTCCACTGATATGATTCTCGATTTTAGGCTCAGGAAGTCCCATCTTTTTCAAGCCTTGACGTATCTTGTTAATGCCACGTCCCCATGTCTCGATAAAGCCAGCCTTGTAGAAGGCATTGGCTATGTTGCGATTGCGAGGTTGTGAAGCATGTTCTGCGAACAACTTTTCTTGGTCAATGCCTTCTGGCAGTTTGCCATCGTTCCAAAGCATAATGCAGTCGTCATATACTTTCATTTGTGTATGTACTCCCATATAGTCACGGTGTACAATGGCATTGCAAATAGCCTCACGTAACACATCCTCGGGTATTTCCAATTGCTCTATACGTGTTATCCCTTCATAGTGAATGGGGGACAAAAGGTACTTGGAACGCAACAATTCAATGATACGGTTTACCATTTGCAGGATATTTCCTTCTACTACGTCCTGTGTGATCAAGTCGCTCTCGTCATTACGGAAACGGCCGATACGGAAATCGCAAGACACAAAGAATCTCTTGGGATTCTTGCCAAAGAGCAATAGGGCGGCTTGCTTGAGTTGTCCTTCCTCAGTTATCAAGTTCAAGCTTCGCAGCACAGCTTCTGTAGATGAAGTATAGGCATCACCTGAAATTCGTCCTACTTCAATGCCTTTGCGCAAGAAGTAGTCGATAGCTTGACGATCAATGTCGTTTAGCGTAGCTCCGGCGACAGGCATATCATCCCATGACCACCCCATCTTTTTCAAGATAAAGTTCTGCAGTGCAAGTCCTTTTAGTTCTTGCTTGGTAGAACCACTACGATAGTGGTAAACACCACGGTAAGCCACAGGCATACTGCTTGGTGTCACCACAATCTCGATGTATTCTTTTTCTCCTTCTGTAAGTAGGTTTACATCTTCCACGATGCCAAGGTAGTTGACAATCTTGTTAGGAATGTCTTCCATCAGTTTCTTGGCATCGGGCAGACCTATCACTTGTTTTTCATCGTTCACACCGATAAAAATGCGACCGCCTTGTGCATTGGCGAAACCGCATATCCATTTCAGATATTCGTCTCGCCAAGATTCTTTATATTCTATATTTTGACTTTCACTAAGCATGTTGTTTCTTCGTTAAAGCGTAAAACCCATTTCGGCAAGGTAGCCGTTTACCTCATTTTCGTACTCACTCACCTCTTTTGTCAATTCAGGTAGTATATTCTCGTACCGCTCCACAAGCGAAGCAACTTCTGTACCAATACGATGGGCGACTGATTGCATCAATGCCATGCAACCGCCAATGACAGCGGCGAGCCACTTGCGTTCAACAACAAGTGTTCTAATTTTATCTTCAGTGAGAGCGGCGTATTTCTCTACCACCTTATTCGTCAGTGTTGTCGTCAGCTCCTTGATTTGGACTTTCAGAGAAGTCAACTCGTCATATTTGTCAAGATACTCCTTAAACATAGCAAGTGTGTCGGGAAGAAGAGGATGGTAGTTCTCAATTTCACCAATTCTTCTCTTGATGTCAGCTTTGTTGAATTTATTCCAGCCTTCAAAAATGTCTTGGTGCTCCGCAATAAAGGAGTTTCTTGCAAGTTTTGCATTTTTGTTGTTGCTTGGCATTTCTGCCAAAGCTAACAAAATTTCCTTTTCCCCTTTTATCGGTTTCTTGCAAGTTGCAGAATTGTATGCTGCTCTTATTTCATTAACTTTGTCATAGCCATTGAAATCGTCCTCATGCTCCTCTGTCATTTCTTGCATCAAAGACTCTGTTTCTTCTTGTTTTGCTTTTAGAATATCAATATAATGTTTCTCGTCTGAAAAATATTCATCGAGTACAATCTTTACAGGAAGAAGGTCGCATACTATCTCGTCATACATACAAGGTATCTCTTTTGTCTTAGTCTTATTGCTTTCAGTATCGCTGCCATTATCCTTCTTGTTCTTCTTTTCCTTGACTTCTTTTACCTTGATGGCTTTCACTTCTGGGTAAGTCCAACCGTCGTTGGAAATCATATAACAATCGTCCTGCATGGTATCTGCCCAGTAGTTTAGCAGGACATCATAGGTATCATAAGCATCTACGAGTCCACTATGCTCCATAGTTTTCGCTAATAGACTTTCAGACCAGTCGGCAATCAATTCTTTTGGATGGACACCTTGATTGATAGCCATCATCTTTGGTTCGACATCTTCTTTCCATCCATTTAATACCTTGGCAAAAGCCTCCCCTTGTGCTTTATAGGATGAATCGTTGTCTATGACATCGTTGACTTCTTCTTTTTTAGGCTTTAAGGAATAGTACCCATTGTTGACATCACAGAAAAGTTTATCCTTCAAAGTTGGGCAAGCCTTCCAAAAGATTTCCATGTTTTCAACATCGGTTGCTGGAAGCCCACCATGCAGATGAGCTTCTATGTCGTGCTGAATCTCAGTGTCTATAGGTTGAATGTAACGAGAAATATTTAAATTGTAGTCATTCTTCTCAATCTCACTCCATTCTACCAATCGGCAATAATGTGGTATGGTTTGCTGAGCATCCCAAGCATCCACGATACGTTTGATGTCCTGTTCACGTAGACGATTCTTCGCACCATCTTTTGTATATCCATCTTTAGCATCAATGAAGAAGATTCCCTTACGACAGCCTTTGTCTTTCTTGTCGATTATGATAATGGAAGCATCTATACCTGTGCCAAAGAAAATGTTCTTTGGTAAACCGATTATACCCTTGATGTAATGTTTTTCGATTATATCCTTACGGATATCATATTCGGCATTTCCACGAAATAGTACACCATGAGGCAAGATACAAGCGCCACGTCCAACATCAGCTTTCATGGAACTGATGAGGTGCAGTAAAAAAGCATAGTCTCCACATTTTGCCGGTGGTAACAGGTTGGCTGTCCAACGATTATATTGGTCAGGAAGCATGTCTGAGGCAAGCCAGTTCTTCTGTGAAAAAGGAGGGTTTGCCACACAAACATCAAAGGTGCTCAACATACCATATTGAGTGAACTGAGGATTGTCCAAAGTATCTCCCACCTTAATCTCAGCATTGCTTACTCCATGAAGAAGCATATTGAGTTTTGCCAATGCAGCCGTGCTGCTGTCTTTTTCTTGTCCACAGATAGACACACGAGGGTTGCTTGCTTCTGCCAAAGCACGAAGCAAGAGAGAACCAGAACCACATGTAGGGTCGTAAATGGTTTGCTCGGCACGGTCAAGTTCGTTGATGCGTAGCACCTTCGCCATAACACGACTTACCTCAGCAGGAGTATAGAACTGTCCCTTACTCTTACCACTTTCTGCAGCAAAGTTCTTCATTAAGTACTCGTAAGCATCGCCCAACAAATCATCGTCAGCTGCACGGTTACGTGAGAAATCAAGTGCGTCGTTCTCAAAAACAGCAATCAATCGAGATAAGGTATCAACCATAGTCTTACCACTCCCCAACTTGTTTGGATCATTGAAGTTAGGAAGGGCAAGGTCGCCTATCTGTCGGGCGTTCATTTCCTTGATAGCCTCCAGCTTTTGGTTGATAAGCTCTCCAATTTTGGCGTTTTGTTTGAGAGCAACAAAATCTTTGAAATAGCACCCTTCTGGAACTTTCAGGCGGAAGCCTGGTTGTCCTGCTTTGTCTGATAGATATTTGATGAAGAGAACGATGAGAACGTAGTCTTTATATTGACTGGCATCCATAGAGCCACGCAAAGCATTGCATGACTCCCAAAGTGCACTGTATAATTGTGATTTTTTTATAGCCATATTATTTGTATATTAATTATGAGTTCTGTGAAGCAAGGCGGTAAATTTCATAAATGTCTTGCTCTGTCATTGCTGGGAATAAAGCCTGTAAGTCATCACGTAAGTCCCAACTTGCGTTGCTGTCAGGGTCTTGCCAATTACGCCCAGCATTCTTGTATATGAATTCATCTATTGTCTTGATGATGCGGATAGTCTCATTCTTGTCTTCTGGAGCATACCATGTGGCACGATTGTTCCATAGGGCCTTACTACGCCTGTTTGCCAAGTCGGATGGTGCATCGTTGCCATGTTTGATGGCTTTTATATGTTCTATTAGAGCTTCGATCTTTTCTTTTGCCGTGGCATTGCGAGCCTTTAGTTCTTCAAGGAGTGCCTGCAATTTGTCACTGAAAAGTTTATATTCCTCCGCATCACCGCTGTTCCAGTCTGTGTTTACTCGGCGAGCCTTACCTTCGATAGCCTCTGCTGCTCCATTGGCATTACCTCCTGCTTCGTGGATGGCTTTTTCGGTTGCTTCTTCGGTGTCTGTAGAGTCATTGATGAGGTCAAGAAATGAGAAATCTGCCGATGATGGAATGAATGTTTCAGCATCCTCCGCCCTAATGTGTTGGTCAAGAAGTTGACGCATATCGGGGTCAAGCGTCTTTGGGTCAAAATCATCACCTGATTTTTGCTTGACTTTTCGCTGAACCGTTCCCGCTTCTCGTGAAAGTGAGGCGAAATGGTTTATTTGTTCTGCCGTGAAATCTGTTTTTGAGAAATAGTCCGACATGTTGTTATATGCCATGACCATACTTCCTGTAATACTATACATGATGTTACGGCGAGCTTGCGCAGGTTCTTCGCCATCATATTTCTTGATATAATATTCAGACAAAGCTTCCAAGTCGTTCAAACTATTACTCTCCCAAATAGTTTTTAATCCCTCGTATGCTTCTGTGACAGCAAGAAGTTTTTCCTTGCATTTATTCACTGCACTATCCAGAAGTCCATCTATGTCCACATCATCGAGTCCTTCAAAGCCTGAACCATCATTGAACTTGGTGACAACATTTTCTATGCTGTTGAAAAGATTCTTGAAATCAACAATGCGTCCAAATTCTTTGTGAGTCTTGACTATAATGTCGCCCTTGTCATCTTTGATGTCCTCGCCAAGTCGGTTGACACGACACACTGCTTGGAACAGTGTATGGTCTTTTATCTCATTATCTATATAGAGAATAGTGGCGCAAGGGGCATCAAAGCCTGTAAGCAACTTGTTGACTACAATTAAAAGTTTCATCTGGGCAGGACGCTTCACGAAAAGCTCTTTTGCCCACTTTTCATACTCATCAGCATTCTTTACTCCAACTTCTTCAAACGATTTCTTCGCCCAGTCGTACTTGAATTTTGTTTCTGTAGTCTTGTTATTATCGGCAGAGTTGTTGGCTATATCACTGTCCGTAGGGTCGTAACTTGTTACAACTGCACATCTACCTTTCAAATCGCTACTTGAGAAAAACTTATAATAACGATAGGCTTGGAAAATAGAGCCAGCTATGAGCATGGCGTTACACCAATCATGTTTCAATAAGCCATAATTCAAGTCATCGAGAATGCTGTAACCAATACGTTCTATGCGTTCTTTTGTGGAATAGATACGCTCCATTGTTGCCCAACGTTCTTCCACCATTTGCTTTTGCTCTGGGGTAAGTTCACGCCCTGCCGTAAGTGCAGCAAGCTTTTGATCAACCTTCTCTTTGCTCGTAAGTTGCTGTTCCACATTGCGGTATTCATATTGTAGGTCAAGGATAACCTTGTCCTCAACTGCTTGTTTGTGAAGGTATTTGTGAATATATGGTCCGAATGTGCGTTCTGACATGCTCTTAATGGCATTGTATGGGTCACCTTTATCTTTTTTCAAAAGAGGAGTGCCAGTAAAGCCTATGAGCATGACTTCCTTTCCCATGATAGCACGCATTGCTTCATGGAGGCGACCGCTCTGGGTTCGATGACATTCATCAACAAACACGAAGATGTTGTCACCTTTTACACTGAAATGATTACCATATTTTTTTGCAATGATAGTTTGCAGTTCATTCAGATACTCATCAAGGCTGACTTTTGTTCCAGACTCATCCTTTTCAGCTTCATCATTATGGTTGTGTGCGCCAAACTTGTGAATTAACGAACAGATTAGCCATTCGTCTCCCTTGTTTAATGTATCAAGAAGGTCGCTGCACGATTCTGCATGATGAAGTTTGTTGCCTCCCTTTACAAAAGTACCAGCAAGCTGTAAGTCAAGTTCCTTTCGGTCGGTGATTACAACGACACGAGGATTGGAAAAGTTCTTCTGGATATAGGAAGCCAAAGCTACCATCGTAAGACTCTTTCCTGAGCCTTGCGAGTGCCAAATGACTCCACTTTCTTTTTGAGGCATTCTTTTGGCGGCTGCTTTAATAGCATATATCTGATGAGGACGTAATACCTTCTTAATACCACCATCATTCAGTACACCATAATGAAAGAAAAACATAAAGTTTTCCTTGTCGAAAAACAGACGATATGCTTCTTTCTCTGTAATAGTGTCACCAACTTTATTTGTATCTCTTTTCCATCTGCACCAAAAGGAAAGAGGAGTACCTATTGTTCCGTAACGAAACTCCACGTCATCATTTGAGGCAATGGTGAACTGTGTTGTGGTAAAAAATGATGGAATAAAATCACGTTCGTTGCTAAGATGCTGTTTTATGCCTTCCTCGTAGTTGACCAAACTTCGTTTCAGTTCAATGACTGCAAGTGCTATTCCATTCACATAGACCACAATGTCGGGACGCTTGTTCTTGCCAAGAAGTGGGTCAATGTAACTAACCTCTTCTGCAATCGCAAAGTGATTGTTCTGTGGATGGTCGAAATCGAAAAACATTACGTCTTCATGCTTCTCCTCTGGTGATGGTTGTGACTTAATACCCATTATCAGTGTATCGTACAAATCTGTATTGCACTGTATGAGACTACTCATCTTGGAATCACCAAGGCGAGCTTTGTCTTTCAATTTTACCAAAACATCCTCTATCTGCATTTCTGTACGACCTTGTTCTTTCAGAAAAGAGCGTACTTCGTCATCCAATATCGGTGAGTTGGCTACACCCATATTGTTTACATTAGAACCTTTAGCATACTGCCTGTTGCCAAGATAAGTATATCCAAGTTCTTCTTGGAAACGCTTTACGAGAGCATTTTGATACTCTCGTTCTTTCTGTTCTTGATAGTTTGCCATATTTCTTATAGAGGAAATTCGTTTAATTGTTCTTTTATTTTTTGCCATCCAGGAAGGTATGTTCCAAGAATGTGCCGAAACTTGTCTGTATGGTTCTGCTCAATGAGGTGAGTGAGTTCATGAGCTACCACATATTCAATACAGTTTAATGGCTTCTTTGCCAACTGGAGGTTGAACATGATTTTGCCACTTTCTTTGTGGCACTTGCCCCAACTGGATTGCATTTGTTGAATTGTCCAATTTGCTGCTTTCACCCCAAGAATTTGCTCCCATTTATCAACAAGCCGTTCCATTATTGGTGTTAATTGTTCTTTGTACCAAGTCCATAACACATTGGCTATATTTTCTTTGGAAGTGGATTCTGACACATATATAATAATGTAGTCCCCTTGTATCTCTACATGATGAGTACAAGTTTTGTCCCTAATAACTTTCAGTCGATAAAGTCCACCTTTGAAGAAATGTGCTTCTCCAGAAATATATTCCCTTTGGTCTTGTATGGTATAGGACATCGTTTCCTTTCGTTTTAAGGTTATCCATACCCATTTTTTAAAGATGAACAGCTTTATTTGTTCATCAGTATATTCGTTTGGAGCAGACACATGAACCCTCCCATTTGGCGGATAAACTGCCAAATGTAAGTTCTTGATGGGCTTGTGCTCAATTTCTATTTCGATACCATTGACAAGCATCATTTATTATTCCTTAATTCCGAAACACTATTATAAATTAAGCTTTTTAAGTACCTGAGCAACAAAAAGTTGCTCAAGATTTTGTCATGTCGAAGAATTCACTTATCTTAGTGTTGCAAAAACAAACAAGAGAATCCAACGATAGACATGGCAAAGATACATATTAAATTTGAGAAACTCACTCCTTTTGGAGGAATATTTTCAATCATGGAGCAATTTGACTCCACATTGTCTAATGACTATGTGGAAACTTTTTAAGACATGGGACTGTCGTTGTCCTCTGGGGACGTCGCAAAACATGCGGTATTTCATTGATTTATTTGGCGGTTCGACATTTTTTTATTAATTTTACCGCAGAATATGCGACGTTTAACACTACACATTGTCGCACATAGAATAAGTAGCTTATGTATATACACGAAAGAGATAATTGGACAAACTTCCGCTGGGATGCTTCTGAGGTATCAATCCTTCAGGAGGTTGTATGTCGTAAGCAAGGTTTGCTTTACGGCAGATTGAGCACGCTCGGCTTTGATAGCAAACTCAGAGCTATGGCGGAGAACCTGACACATGACGTAGTGTATTCTTCAGAGATTGAGGGCATATCTCTTAATGAGGAACAGGTGCGTTCTTCTATCGCCCGAAAACTGGGAATTGAAAACGTGAAATACACAGCTCCTTCTCATTATGTTGACTCCGTGGTGGGCGTAATGCTCGAAGCCGTACAGAACTATGACCAACCTCTCAGTAAAGAGAAACTATGCGCTTGGCAAACAGCATTCTTTCCAACCGGTTTCAGCGAAGCTTGTGAAATAGAAATAGGACAATACCGAACAAATGAGGAACATATAGTCAGCGGTATATTTGGTAGAGAGAAGATACATTATATAGCCCCTTCTCCCGACCTTTTAGAGAGTGAGATGCAAAGGTTTATAGCTTGGTTTGATGGTGAAGACACCGTGGGCAGCGTTATACGTTCTGCCATAGCTCATTTCTGGTTTGTAAGCATTCATCCTTTCGAAGATGGTAATGGTCGATTGGCTCGCATTCTCTCCGACATGCTTCTGGCACGTGGTGAGAAGAGCGAGTTGCGTTTCTATAATATTTCGTCTCAAATCAATAAAGACAAAAAACACTATTACGACATTCTGGAACGCATGCAACGTGGCGACGGTGAGATCACGGAGTGGCTGGTATGGTATATGAAAAAAATGATTGATGCGCTCGACGAAGCAGAAACCATTGTCACCACCCTCTTAAATAAGAGTTTCTTCTGGCAGAAGGCTGCATCCGTTCCTATGACAGAGCGACAAACACAAATGTTAAATCTCTTCCTTGATGGCTACGAGGCAAAGATAACGTCTAAGACTTGGGCTTCATTGGCTAAGTGTTCCAAGGATACTGCCATACGCGACATACAGGATCTTGTCAGCAAGAACATTTTGGTAGAAGATATTTCCAGGAGCCAAGCGACCAACTTATTCCATTGTCTTTGACTCAGAGGACATCACACAATTCTTTACCGATGTGTGTATTACCCAAGAGAATGGCATACCATATCTCAATGCCCTATTCAAAGGCCATAGAACAGTTTGTGAAAGAATGTTGGCACTTGACGCAGAACGGTATCAAAAGGGAGAACTACCTCTGTCCAATATGCTCAATAAGTACTGCTCATATTTGATGGCAAGAGATCAGAAAAAGCTAAACTTTTCGATGAAGAACTATGAGATACGCTATGACGAAGGCAGGAAAAAGGAATCACGCGAAAAGGGGTGAAAATAGGGCCAAAAAAGGATATTAACTTCATCGGCCTACGAATATAACTTCATCAGCCTACGAATATAACTTCATCGGCCTACGAAGTTAACTTCATCAAAAGGCGATGTTAAGCTACCACTCGGAACATAGAGAGACTGACGCCATAAAACCACCAAAAGGAGGGTTTCCATCCTCCTCTATCGACTGATAGCCGTATGCAGGAAAGCATCCTGCATACGACCATCTATCAAACTCATCCGCGCATATAATAATAGGTATAAGAGCCCTTCTTGTAGCGCTTGGGTCGCATTCCTGCCCGCAACTGATGGTAGAGCTGCCATGCCTCGGCATAATAACGCGGCATAGGCTCATTGGTCTTGTAGTACAGCGGCAGATAGGCGCAGAAAGTCGGCAGGTCGCGGTCGAGCAAAAAGCCCATCAACTGATAGTTGGCGCTCTTGCTGGTGACGCGGTTGAGTATGGAGTCGGGGGTGAGCAGACTGTGTACCTGTGGCGACGGACGCATCACCTTGCCCTCTCCTACCAAGCGATAATGAAAGAGACTATCGGTCAGGTGGCCCGTGCGCGCGACAGAATAGATTGTCAGCATCGACGATACGGAATCAGGACGCTCCAACCGTTGTGCCATCACGAGCGCCTCACGATAGCGACGTTGGTCAACCAGATACTCCATCCGTGCCCGCTTATGAAACTCTCGGTCATTATTGCTCAGGAATCCTACGAAGAGAAACATGAGGGCAAGGGTGCCCAGGTTGATCCAGAGCAGCTGTGAGAGAAAGCCCTGCCTACGCTCGTCGGGCTCATAGGGCTGGTAGCGCATGGCCTGTATGATGGCAGGTACGATGACGAGAAGCAAGAAAGGAATAGCCAACCACCAAGATCCAAAATCTACTTGCGTCGTGACGTCGGAACGGATGCCCGTCAGCCAAGCCAGCAACAAGAGCGAAGGCGCATAGGTGAGGGCATAGCTTCTACGGCGAAGGCGGGCAAAGAACTGGACCACGACCTGCAGAAGCAGCAATACGGACGTAATAATGACTGCCCCAAGGAAGGGCGCATAGTGGGTCTGCCCGCCCGAGGCGAGAAACTGCGTGACGACGAGGACGTCCGCCTGATAGTTGTATAGATAGCAAAAGGTGAGCACGCAGAACACTACCGCGCACACCACCTGTTCGAAACTTCTACGCATGAGCATCATTCTTTTTACGCAAGACCACGGCCGAACGCGCAGGGATATAGAGCTTCAGCCAGCCCTTGTGATCCTTGGCATAGAGCGTGTCGCTATTTGTCAGATGCTCCACCGAGTCGTCGGCCAATCCGTTGCCGCCAAACTCCTTGGCATCCGTATTGAGCACTACCTGCCAAGAGCCCTCGCGCACCAACAGCCTGTAGTCGGAATAGGACCGTGAGGGAGAGAAATTGAACACGAAAAGCAACGAACCGCGCTCGTAGGCGAGCACCTGGTCGCCGTCATTATGCCAAATTTCCTCCACAGGCGTATCGTTGAAGGCAGGCTCACTCTTCACCACCTCCAGCATCCGACGGTCGAAATCGCCAAGATAGTGATAGCAAAGGGTCTTGTCATCGACCAGATTCCATTGCCTGCGCGCATACTTATGGCTCCATCCGTTGCCCTCGCGCGGGAAATCGATCCACTCGGGATGACCAAACTCGTTGCCCATAAAGTTAAGGTAGCCTCCGTTGATAGCTCCCAAGGTGACGAGTCGGATCATCTTGTGCAGGGCAATCCCCCGATGGGCCGCCTCGTTCTCATCTCCGATACGGAAATGCCAGTACATATCGGCATCCACCAGCCGGAAGATGATTGTCTTGTCGCCCACCAACGCCTGGTCATGGCTTTCACAATAAGAGATCGTCCGCTCGTCAGACCGACGATTTTTAACCTCCCAGAAGATGCTACTTGGTTTCCAGTCCTCATCCCGACGCTCCTTGATGGTCTTGATCCAATAGTCGGGTATGTTCATCGCCATACGATAGTCGAAACCATATCCGCCATCCTCGAAGCGGGCAGCCAGTCCTGGCATGCCCGACACCTCTTCGGCAATGGTGATGGCATGAGGATTGATCTCATGGATCAGGCGATTGGCCAAGGTCAGATAGCAGATGGCATTGTCATCCTGATGGCCGTTGAAATAATCTGCATAGTTGGTGAAAGCCTCTCCCAGTCCATGACTATAATAGAGCATCGACGTGACGCCATCGAAACGGAAACCATCAAAATGGAACTCCTCCAACCAGTACTTGCAGTTGGAGAGGAGGAAATGAACGACATTATCCTTGCCATAGTCGAAGCAAAGACTATCCCAGGCCGGATGCTCGTGGCGGTCGCCAGGGTAGAAATATTGGTTGGGATCTCCCGCCAGGTTGCCCAGTCCCTCCACCTCGTTCTTGACGGCATGGGAATGGACAATATCCATGATGACGGCCACGCCGTGGCTATGCGCCTCGTCTATCAGTTCCTTCAATTCCTCGGGCGTACCAAAACGGCTGCTCGGGGCAAAGAAGGAACTGACATGATAGCCAAAGGATCCATAGTAGGGATGCTCCTGGATGGCCATGATCTGTATGGCATTATAGCCATCTCGGACGATACGTGGCAGCACCTGCTGGCGAAACTCGCTATAGGATCCCACCTTCTCCTCGTCCTGCGCCATCCCGATATGGCACTCATAGATCAGGAGCGGCTTCGTCTGCGGCGTCAACGGCTTCGATACCCAACGGTAGGGCGTCTTGGGCGCCCACACCTGTGCCGAGAAGATATGCGTCTTTTCGTCCTGCACCACGCGGTTGGCCCAGGCCGGTATACGCTCGCCTTCTCCACCATCCCACTTGACGTGCATCTTATAAAGCTGTCCGTGGCTCAAGGCGTCGGCAGGAAGCGTGAGCTGCCAGTTGTCCGTGCCCTCGATACGACGGCATCGGTAGGTCTCCTGCTCTTTCCACGAACTGAAGTCGCCGACGAGATAAATGTCCGTGGCATGGGGAGCCCACTCTCTGAACACCCACCCCGTATCCGTTCTATGCAGACCGAAATACTCATAGCCATTCGCAAAATCGGAGAGCGTCTGCTTGCCGTGGCGCGTCAGTTGGTCTATCTTCCACAAGGCGTGGTCGTGTCGGCCTCGTATCGCCTGCTCATACGGCTCCAAATAGGGGTCGTTGCGCACAATGCCGATGTGCTCCACTACCTGGGGCTCTACCTTTGCGGCAGCAGCAGGAACCTTTTTGCGGTTCGCTTTTTTATTTACATTCTTCTTGTTCACCATATCCTGTCAATACAATCATTTTACATCTCTATTCTCTTGCCATCCTCATAGCGGCCCTGCGCCGTGATGGCACCAGTCTTGTCGCGCTCCACAAAGGATCCATCACGCTCGTCCTCGTGGTAGCTGCCCTCAAAGCGCACGCCCTTGGCATCCTCCTCGATGGCTTTTCCCTCGCGCAGTCCGTTGCGGAACGTACCACGGAATCGCGTGCCGTCGGCATAATGGATGACCACCTCGCCATCGAGCTTGCCGTTGACAAAAACCCCGTCGAAGACATCATTGTTCTTCTTGGTCAGTTTGCCCACTCCATTCTCGTGGCCCTGTTCCCAGAGGCCCACATAGACATCGCCATTGTGCCATGCCATCGTACCCTGGCCCGAACGCTCACCACGCAGGAAGCGTCCCGTATAGACATCACCATTCTTATATCTCATGATGCCCTCGCCGTGGCGCTCGCCCTCGACATAGTAGCCCTCGTAGATATCGCCATCCTTAAACTTATAGATACCACGCCCGTCCGGCAGGTCGTTTTTCCATTGTCCGCTATACTCCTCGCCGTCGCCATAGACGTAGGTGCCCTTTCCCTCCTTGAGATTGTTCACCCAGTCGCCCGTATAGGACGACCCGTCACCCCAGTCGAAGACACCCTTGCCGTTCTTTCGGTCATCGAGCCAGTAGCCATCATAGAAGGCCCCGTTCTTGAAAGTGTAGCGTCCTTTACCCGCGCGCTTGTCCTCGGCCCATTCGCCCTCGTACTTGTCGCCATTGTAATAGAACATCGTACCCTGTCCCGACTGGTAGTCCTTATACCAGAGTCCGCTATAGCGGTTGCCATTCATGAAGTAGTAGTCGCCCATACCGTGCTGGTGGTCCTGAAACCATTCGCCGGTATATTTCTCTCCATCTGTGAAGGTGTAGGTGCCCTGCCCGTGGCGCTTGCCCTTGAGAAACTCTCCCTCATAGACGTCGCCATTCTTATAGACGGCCTTGCCCTTGCCGTTGGGCTTGCCGTGCAACACTTGTCCTGTATAGCGACCACCATCAGAGAGCGTGATGGTCTGCGTGGCAGGATTCTGCGCCTTGACGGGCACGGAGCAAGCCATCATGGCAAAGAAGATATATAGAAATGTTGACTTTTTCAAATTTATCATGCGATTCAATCCTTTCAATAACTGTCTTTCTGCAAAGTTAGCAAAAAAGCCACGACCAAACAAATTTGATAACTATTTTTAGGCAAATGTCGGATTATCGCATGGTTTATGTAGAAATTATTAAACAAACCGAAGCAGCTATTTATGTGTACCAGCACGGGCTAGGTTTGTAGGCATAAAAAATGCGAAGCCATACCTACTGCCCAGACAATAGGTACGGCTTTGCACTTTTACCCACAGGCGTGGGTGTTAACTGTTTACTCCTAGAGTGGCGGGCCGTGACCAGCGTTGCGAGTCTTGACCAGCGTGGTGGGCTAGACTTATTACTCCCCCAGTTCGTCTTCGTATCCCGGTATCACTACGGAGACGCGGCCTATGCCGGGGATGATCTGTGAGAGTCCCTCGACGATCTTCTCGCGGTCGAAGCCCTCCTCAATGGCGATGAAGAGCGTATCGTCACCTGCAATAGATCCCAAGACACCCTGGATCTCCTTCTGGTCGATGTCATACGCAACGGCACTCGCATAGCCCGGACGCGTCTTCATCACAGCCAGCTGACCACTAAAGGTGAGCGAAAGAAATCCATTGCTATTCGCCATGTCGGCAGCACGCTGAGGCGAAGAGACACGCTTGTACATCGTCTCGTTGGGCAACACATAGACGTATTTTCCATTCATAGAGGCAGCCTTGGCCACCTTCAACTGCTTCAAGTCGCGGCTCAACGTAGCCTGCGTAATCGTAAAGCCCTCCTTGGCCAATGCCTTCAGCACCTCCTCCTGACTGCTAAGCTCCTTGCTGGAGATAAGCATCTTGAGGGTTTTCATTCGTATCGTTTTCGCTTTCATAATCCTTCTTTATCCTATTTCATTTGCAAAATTACAATATTTATTCACGCCAAACAAGTTTTATGCCCTCAAAAAGCATTTTATTAGAATATTTTTAGATTTCCTTTTGTCACACATAACCTTTCATAGCACAACTTGCGACAAACAAAATGCAAGCTACCTCGGCACGAAAGCTACCGCTTTGCAAGGAAGAAATGGCTACATGAAGACGAAAACGCACGAAAAAGGGGAAATATCTTTTCAGATAATCCCCCGATATACGTATTTTACTCCTATAATTTTCTAAGAATATTCACTTCTCCAACCGCATCAATTGCGTCTGTCGCCCAAGAAGCGGAGCAGATAGAGGAAGAGGTTGATGAAGTCGAGGTAGAGGTTGAGCGCACCCAAGAGCGCTATCTTCTGGGAAGCCTCGCCCATATCGGGAGCCTCCAGGAGAGCCCGCTTGATCCATTGCATATCCCAAGCCGTCAGTCCACAGAAGAGGATCACGCCCAGGCCACTAATGATGAGGTCGAACATCGTGCTGCGAAGGAACATATTGACCAGTCCGGCAATGATCAGGCCGATAAGCGCCATGATCAGGAAACCACCTATCGAGGACAAGTCCTTCTTGGTCGTATAGCCAATCAAGGCCATGGCGCCAAACATACCTGCCGAGACAAAGAAGGTCAGGGCTATGGAAGCCGTAGTATAGACGGCGAAGAAGACGCTCATCGTCATACCGTTGAGGATGGAGAAGGCGATGAAGCCCACGGTAGCCGTGGTGATCGAGATGCGGCTGAGGCGGGCCGACAGCCAGATGACCAGTCCGATCTCGGCTGCAAACAACACGAGCATGGGCATCTTGGAACCGAAGAGACTCATCAGGAGGCCCGGGCTGTTGCCGATACCATAGGCGACGATAGCCGTGATGGTCAAGGCCAAAGCCATCCAGGTATAGACCTTTCGCATGAGGAAAGGCATGACACGTGACCGCTCCAGCTCCCGCGCGCGATCATCCACAATGTTTGAATAATTGTTGAAATCCATTTCGATTTTCGTATTTAATATGTATGTTTTCTATCGTACAAAAGCCATGCCATGGCGACCATCCTTGACAGTCTGTCACTCCTGGCAAAAGACCTTTCTGTCTGCAAATATACGCCTTTAGGGCGAAACCGACAAGCACTTGACATAGATTTTAGCTATTTCCTGGTCGCTTATAGTGATTTTTAGCATTTTTCTTTCTACTTTTGCACCAGCATTTCAAGCAAGACACCCATAACGAGAAAAGACATGGACAATCAAAATAGTAAAAGCAAGAAGATCCTGATGGATGTCCCCGTGACGCGGACGTCCCTGCGAGTGATCGATAACATCATCTACTCGCAACACTACGAGAAGGGAACGATCTCCCTCCACATGACGCTCATCATTCCACGAACCAATGAGCCGAAGCCCTGTGTGGTCTATTTCCCTGGTGGCGGTTTCACGACGAGCGACTACAGCAAGTTTATCGAATGTCGCATGGGACTGGCGCGTGCAGGCTTTGTCGTGGCTGCCGTGCAATATCGTACGATCCCCAACGCCTTCCCTGCCCTCCTGGAGGACGGCAAGCAAGCCATCCGCTTTCTCAAGGCCAATGCCGAAAAGTTTGGTATTGACAAGACGCGCTTTGGCGTGATGGGCAATAGCGCTGGCGGCTACCTGTCGTCGATGATTGCGACGACGATGAACGAGCCGCGCTTCGACCAAGGACAGTATCTGAACGAGAGCTCCGACGTGCAGGCCTGCTGCACCATCTTCGGCCCGTCCGACCTGGAGACCATCGACGAGGGCTTCCCTACCGAGGTGCAAGCCTACCACGACTCGCGGGCTGCCAGCGAGGCCCTGCTCGTCAACGGCGTGGTCTATGGCCGCGATCCGGGCCACCTCTTGGAGGAGATTCCCGACAAGGCGCGTGCCGCCAGTCCGTTGGGCCACATCCATCCCGGACTTCCCCCCTTCCTCATCATGCACGGCAACAACGACCACATGGTGTCGCAACGACAGAGCGACCATCTCTACGAGGCCCTCTGCGAGAATGGGACGGAGGTGGAGTATGTCGTGCTCGATAAGGCAGACCATGGCGACGACCATTGGTTCCAGCAGCCCGTCATAAACTATGTCGTCGATTGGTTCCGCAACCACTTGCGCCCATAGGCCATAGCAACAAGCGCACCTATAACTAACAAGGGATGACAGACAGACTGCCATCCCTTGTTTTTATTTATCTTTCGGGACCACAGACGCGCGGTCCCTCGGGAGAATCAAAGACGGTTGAAGGTGTTCTTCAACTGCTCACCCAGTCCGATCGTATAGCCCTGGGAAGAGAAGACGACACGATTGAACGTATCGGCAATGAAGAAGATCGGCAACTGCGTCTTGCTCGACAATTTCAGGTTCTCCACCATCTGCTGACGGATGGCACCATCGGTATCGATACCATAGATGATGTTCTTCGGCAGACGACCGTAGAGCGAAGCGTCAAACTTCTTGGCCTCCTCGGCATTCTCGAAGAGCAGGACCATCGGACGGCCCCAACGGTCGAAGGCGTCAGCCTCCTTGGCAATGTCCACGAGCGCATGGTTGGTAGGCTCCTGGCCGACGCCAATGAGACCGATGATATAGTAGCCACGACCCGTCTGCGAGAGCAGACTCACCTGGTTGCCATCCATGTCAAACTTGCTCTCGGAGTTGAACGAACCGATCACCTGTACCTCGTCCTTGCTCTCGCGCATGATGAGAGGTACGGTCGTGGTCTGTCCCTCCTTGATGACGAAGAACTCGCTATGAGACAAGACGCTACCGTTGGCCAGGCGCGTGCCCGTGGTCAGCAGATAAGTACCCGCCTCCAGGGGACATCCGTCCTTGAAGGTGTTCATCCAGCTGGTCTGTCCGCCATCGCCACCCTCGTCGTAGTTGAGGAGCGTGGCCGTGCCATTCTCCAGTCGACTCAGGGAGAAGTGGTTGTAGTAGAGCGGGTTGTCCAGATGGGCAGCAGGCTGATAGGTCAGCACGAGCGTGCCCTGATGGGGCGTGACCGTGCCCTTGGCCTCGAAATCGACTGTCGTCCAGTTGCCATCCTTGCGATACATCAAGGCACCCGTGACCGTATCGCGCTTGGCCTCGATATTGAGGCTGCGGGCGATATCGACGAAGAGCACCTTGCGCGAGCGCTCGTCCGTGATCTTGAACTTCACGGCACCTACTGGCGTCTGGGCTATCTGCAACGCCTTCGTATCGGGGTTGAGACGGATGTTCTTCTTGATCCAGTTGGCGATCTCCATCGGATTGGCACGGAACTTCTCGACCGTCTTGCGGTCAAAATAGTTCTCGAAGAAGCACTTGAAGGGCGTGATCAGCATCTCGTCCTCCACGCGCGGACTGACCTGGTCGCTCTTGTTGGCGAAGCAGTCCTCCAGAATCTGCGGCAGGATGTCGCGCAGGTCCTTGTCGCTCAGCGTATTGAGGATATTCAGGGCACGCGCCTCGTTGTCGCTATGTCGGTTGAGGAAAGCCTCGATGGTACGCCAGTTGCCCTTGGCGCGAAGGAAATAGGGAGCATACTTCGACGTGCCGTCCTTCGGATAATGCGTGCGACGGATGGTCTCATGGCGTATCTCGTCCTCGGCAGCAAAGCGCGCCTTGTTGGTCGCAGCCTGTTCGGCCGACACCTCGGGCACGTTGGGCGACTCCTTGGGCGGCACAATCGCCATATCCACACTCGAAACCGCATCATTGTCGCGGTCGAGGGCGATTGTCACCTCGCGGTCCTTGCCAAAGGTCACCTTCTTGTAGCCATACTTTCCGTTCTTGGAAGCCCAGACTATCATGTCGCCCAGACCAGCCGTCAGGAAGGTGGCGCCCTTCACATCCGTATATTTCGTCACGGCCGTGAAGAACTCGGCATAGTTGTAGATCTTGAAATCCACACGGGCGTCGGCCACAGGATTGCCCTGAGTGTCCACCACCTTGAAGTCGGCCCGGCTCACCTTGGCATAATTGCTGATGAGGTTGATCTCCGTATAGTTGGACGTGCGCAGCACGGTCTCCTCCGGTCCGTCATAGTCGCCAAAGGCACGGGTGTGCATCAGCAGGGCCCGTGAGGCAGGCGCGTTGAACCATCCCAGGTTGAGCAAGGCCTCGGGCTCGCAAGCTCCCAGGAAGTACCATTGTCCGTCGGCCCAAGCCTCCACCCACGCATGGTTGTCATCGGTATGGGCCCAACGAGGCGTATAGACCTGACGGGCAGGAATGCCGATGGCACGCAAGGCAGCCACGGCAAAGGTGCTCTCCTCGCCACAACGGCCCGTGGTGGTACGCATGGTAGCCATAGGAGCGGACGTGCGGGCGTCGGCCGGCTGATAGGTCACATGCTCATGGCACCAATGGTTGACCTCGAGGATGGCCTCCTTCATGCTCAGCCCCTTGACGCGGTTCTTCAGTTCGTCATAATAGACGATACGGAAGCTGTCCAGGTTCTCGTTGTTGACACGAACGGGGAGGACGAAATGGCGAAACTCGCGCTCCGGCACCTGGCTACCCCATACCATCTCCTGGCGCGCCTGGAGCGACTTGCGCACGTTGGCAAGGAAGAAGTCGGTCGAATAATCCGTCTCGTCAGCCATCGGCATGTAGGCATAGAGAAACTGCAAAGCCTCGGTCTCCACGCCATTGGCTCCCAGGCCCTTGACGTTGAAGCAATCCTTGCCCATGAGTTTCATGCGCGCGTCGAAGGCCTGCATCACCTTCTGCCGATACTGGTCGTTCTGCAGGAAATGTCCGCCCCCCTGCGCCTGTGCGCCAAGCGCCAGGAGAAGGCAGAAGAAAAGAAGTGTTTTTCTCATTATTTTTAATATTTGCTTGTTTCCACACAAAAAACGGCACTTGCGCCCGACTGAAATCAGCCGACACTCGTGCCGTTGTGTTGTTGGCTATGAAGGCAGGGGAGCCCCCTTACTTTGCCTCTACAGGAATCTTGTTCACCCTGCGCTCATGGCGACCGCCCTCAAAGTTGGCCTTGAAGAAAGCATCCATGATCTTGCCTGCCGTATTGTTGTCGATGAATCGACCCGGCAATACGAGCACGTTGGCATCGTTGTGCTGGCGAATCAGCTCGGCCACATCCTTGTTCCAAGCCAATCCCGCGCGCACACCCTGGTGCTTGTTGAGCGTGATGGCCATGCCCTCTCCGCTACCACAGATAGCGATGCCCGGATAGACCTCGCCACTCTCGACGGCTTCAGCCAGGGGGTGGGCATAGTCAGGATAGTCGCAACTAAGGTCGCTGTTGCATCCAAAGTCCTTATATGCGTACTTATGCTCCTCCAAATACTGGATGACATACTGCTTCAACGGATAGCCTGCGTGATCGCAAGCAACACCTACTGTCTTGATTTCCATAAGCGTTTCAGTTTTAATAGAGACCCCGCCTGGTGCCCTGTCTGGCGCTTTGGCGGAGCCTGCTTAGGTGATAGAATATTATGCTAAAAACTCTTTTACTTGCTTGTAAACATTCTCGGGCGTGAAACCGAGCTTCTCGTCGAGCACCTTGTAGGGAGCTGAGAAGCCGAAGGAGTTCATGCCGAAGACACGACCGTGGCAGCCGACGAGACCCTGGAGGGTGACGGGCAGACCTGCGGTCATTCCGAAGACCTTGGCCTCAGACGGCAGGACGAGCAGCTGATAGCCGACCGGCTGACGACGGAAGAGACCCTCAGACGGGACGCTCACGACGCGGCAACGAACGCCATCCTTGCGGAGCAACTCGGCACCCTCGACGAGCGTGGAGACCTCTGATCCGCTGGCCAGCAGGATAACGTCATACTGCTCGTCGGATCCGGCCACGACATAGGCACCCTTGCGGGCCTTCTGATAGTCGTTGCCCTCGGGGAGGCTCTTGATATTCTGGCGCGAGAGGATCAGGGCCGTCGGCGTGTCCATGTTCTCCATGGCCATCTGCCAGCAGACCGTCATCTCGTCGGCATCGGCAGCACGGAAGACGCGCACGGAATCCTCGCCCATGTGGTTCTGCAACTTCTCCATGAGGCGCAGCTGAGCCTCGTGCTCCACGGGCTGGTGGGTCGGTCCGTCCTCACCCACGCGGAAGGCGTCGTGGCTATAGATGAACTTCACAGGCGTGCGCATCAAGGCAGCCATGCGGATAGCCGGTTTCATATAGTCTGAGAAGACGAAGAACGTACCCATGGCCGTGATGACGCCACCATGGAGCATCATACCGATACACATGCAGGCCATCGTCAGCTCGGAGACACCAGCCTGGAAGAAGGCGCCGCTAAAGTCGCCACGCACGATGTTGTGGGTCTTCTTGAGGAAGCCGTCCGTCTTGTCGGAGTTGCTCAGGTCGGCAGAGGCGCAGATCATGTTGGGCACCTGCTCGGCCAGTACTGAGAGGCAAGCTGAGGAAGCCGCACGGGTGGCAGCATCGCGCTTCTGCTCCAGTCCACTCCAATCGACCTCGGGAGCCTTGCCTGAGAACCACTCCTTGAGCAGGGCAGCCTTGTCGGCATGCTCCTCGGCCCATTTGCGCTCCTCCTCATGGCGCTTGGCCACGATCTTGCGCAACTCCTCACGACGGTCGGCATAGAGTTTCTCGACCTCGGGGAAGATGACGAAAGAATTCTCGGGATCGCCACCCAGGTGCTTGATCGTATTGGCGAAAGCGTCGCCACCAAGGGGTGCACCATGGGTCTTGACGTTGTGCTCGTAGCTGGATCCGTCGGCCTGGAGCGCGCCTTTGGCCATGACCGTATGGCCAATGATGAGGACCGGACGCTCCTTCTCCTTCTGGGCCACGGTAAGGGCCTTGCGGATCTCGTCGGCATCATTGCCGTCGATCTCGATGACGCTCCATCCCCAAGCCTTATACTTCATGGCCACGTCCTCGGTATCGACGACGTTGCACTCGGTAGAGAGCTGGATCTCGTTGGAGTCGTAGAACATGATGAGGTTGTTCAGGCCCAGCGTGCCGGCAATGCGACCCACGCCCTGGCTGATCTCCTCCTGCACTCCACCATCGCTGATGTAGGCATATATCTTGTGCTGCATGGGCGTATGGCCGAGGCGAGCCTCAAGAAACTTCTCTGCCACGGCCGCACCAGCCGCAAAGGCATGTCCCTGTCCCAGCGGTCCGGACGAGTTTTCCACTCCGTGCTCGATGTCGCGCTCGGGGTGTCCCGGAGTGATGCTGCCCCACTGGCGGAACTGCTTGATGTCTTCAATGGTAAATTTTCCCTGAAGGGCCAGGGCCGAATAGAGCATCGGCGACATGTGACCCGGGTCAAGGAAGAAGCGGTCTCGACCGGACCATGCGGGCTGATCAGGGTCGTAAACCAAAAATTCGGAGAACAAAACATTGATAAAATCGGCACCGCCCATCGCACCTCCAGGGTGTCCGGACTTCGCCTTCTCTACCATCGAGGCAGCCAGGATGCGGATGTTGTCGGCTGCGCGATTCATTAACTTCTTGTCGTTCATTGTTTGGTCGTAAAAATTGTTTGATGCAAAAATAGTGAAAAAAAAGGATTGGGCAAAATAAAAAGCCGACTATTTTCCTTTGACTTGAAAGTTTAATGGTTTTTCTGACTTTTTTCCTATTATATTATGGAATATAAGGAGAAATCGGCATGAAAAAAGGCCTGGCCTCTCCCCGAGGGGGAAAGCCAGACCTATGATTTTGGTCCGCGCCATCCTGCCGTCTTTCCCTTTAGGGAAGGCCTTGGGACAACCCCGGACATAGACGTTGGCAGCTTACAGCAGCTTGTCGAAGAGGGCTCTCATCTTAGACTCGTTGGGGGCACCCACGTGCTTGTTGACGAGCTTGCCGTCCTTGAAGAAGAGGAGCGTCGGGATGTTGCGCACAGCATACTCCATGGTGATGTCCTCGTTCTGCTCGACGTCGCACTTGCCGACGACCAACTTGCCGTCGTACTCCTCAGCGAGTTTTGACACAAGCGGAGAGATTGCCTTGCAGGGGCCGCACCAGGTGGCCCACAGATCTACTACCAATGGCAGGTCGCCATTTCTCAGAGTCTCAAAGTTGTCCTTTGTGATTTCTACTTCCATTGTTTCTTTTCGTTTAGATTTGGTGAATATGTTTGTTAATATACAAATATCATGCCAATGACAAAATGTCAGTTGATGTGGTACTCCAAGTCCATCGACTGCAATTCCGTCAGTAGTCTCCGGTCCACATCGACGGTCTTGGTCCTGCTCTGTAGCGAGAGGGCCGTGCGGTCGGGCAGGGCCAGGCGGACCATGAGGGTGGTGTCGCCCGGATGGTCCTCGATGATGGTCTGGAGCTCCGCCACCATCTTGTCGTCCACGCGGTCGATGGGTAGCGAGACCGTGATCTTCTTGAGGCGGTCGCGCTTGACGTCATAGAGCTGGGAGACGCTCTCCACGCGGAAGGCCAGGGCGTCGCTATTGCGGAAGCGCTGCACACACTTCGCCTGGACGAAGACGGCAAAGTCCTGTCCCAGCTGCGCCTTCCATCTCAACCAGTCTTGGCCGAAGAGCGTCAGTTCGCCCATGCCCGCAAAGTCCTCGATCGTCACGATACCGAAGGGCTGTCCCGTACGTTGGGAGAATCGCTCGTTGACGGCCGTCACCATGCCGCCAAACGTCACCTCGCCCCGCTTCTCCAGCGCCTTGAGGTCGGCGTCCCTATGGATCTCCGAGCAATGGGTGTTGCACATGTTCTCCAGCACGACCGCATACTCGTCGAGCGGATGGGCAGAGAGATAGATGCCCACGAGCTCGCGCTCCTTGTTGAGTTTCTCGATAGCCGCCCATCTTTCCGTCTTGGGCAGGGGCGGATGGACCACGGTCACGTCGTCGCTCCCAAAGAGGCTCAGTCCGGCATTGGCTTTGTCCATCTGGTAGCGCTGGCCGTAGCGCACGAGCAGGTCGATGAAGAGTTCTCCCTTGGCGTTGGGGGTGAAGAACTGCTCGCGCATGACCCCGAAACCATCGAAGCCGCCACTATAGGCCAGACTCTCGAAAGCCTTTCGGTTGACGTTGGCCAGGTTGACACGCTCGGCAAAGTCGAAGATGTCCTTGTAGGGACCGTTCTTCTCGCGCTCGCTGACGATGGCCTCGGCAGCAGGCGTGCCCATACCCTTGATGGCGCTCAGTCCGAAGCGTATCTCGCCCTTCTTGTTGACACCAAAGCCGATCTGGCTCTCGTTGACGTCCGGGCCGAGGGTGGAGATCTTGAGCGCCTTACACTCCTCCATAAGTTTCGTGATCTCCGTGATCTGGCTGAATCGCCGCGTCATCAGGGCCGCCATAAACTCGGCCGGGTAGTGGGCCTTGACGTAGGCCGTCTGATAGGCCACCCAGGAGTAGCATGTGGCGTGGGACTTGTTGAAGGCGTAGCTCGCAAACTTCTCCCAGTCGCCCCAGATCTTCTCCAGCACCTTCGGGTCGTGGCCGTTCTCCGTGCCCTGCTTGATAAACTTCGGCTTCATCTGGTCGACGATGGCCTTTTTCTTCTTTCCCATGGCCTTGCGGAGGGCGTCGCTCTCGCCTCGGGTGAAGTTGGCCAACTGTCGGGAGAGGAGCATCACCTGCTCCTGATAGACCGTGATGCCATAGGTATCCTTGAGATACTTCTCCATGCAGGGGATGTCGTAGCTGATCTTCTCGCGTCCGTTCTTGCGGGCGATGAAGGAGGGGATGTAGTCCATCGGTCCCGGCCGGTAGAGGGCGTTCATGGCGATGAGGTCCTCGAAGACCGTGGGCTTCAGCTCGCGCAAGTATTTCTGCATGCCAGCCGACTCAAACTGGAACGTGCCGATGGTGCGTCCCTGCTGGTAGAGCTGGTAGGTGAGTTCGTCGTCGATAGGTATTTTCTCCAGGTCGATGACGTGGCCCGTGGTCTGCTTGACGACCTTGCAGGCCTCCTTGAGCTCCGAGAGCGTCTTGAGGCCGAGGAAGTCCATCTTGATCAGACCCGTGGTCTCGATGACGTGGCCGTCATACTGCGTGACGTTACACTTCATCTCGGGGAAGTCGGGGTCCGTGGCCGTCGATACCGGCACCCAGTCGTCGATCCTGTCGCGGCAGATGATGAATCCGCAGGCGTGGAGGCCCGTGCCGCGGACGGTACCCTCCAGCATCTTCGCATACTTGATGGTGTTGCGTTCGCGCGGGTCCTCGCTGACCTCGGCATCCTGGAGCTCGGGCGTACACTTGATGGCGTTGGCGAGGTTCATCTTCATCCCGTCGGGCAGTCGGTCGGGGATGGCCTTGCAGAGGGCGTTGGAGCGCTCCAGGGGCAACTTCTCCACGCGGGCCACGTCCTTGAGGGAGTTTTTCGTGGCCATGGTGGCATAGGTGATGATATGGGCGCAGTTATCCTCGCCATACTTGTCCATCACCCATCTCAGGACCCTTCCGCGGCCGTCGTCGTCGAAATCGGTATCGATATCAGGCAGGTTGACGCGGTCGGGGTTGAGGAATCGCTCAAACAGGAGGTCGTATTTCAGAGGGTCTATCTGAGTGATGCCCAGACAGTAGGCCACCACGGATCCTGCCGCCGATCCACGTCCCGGTCCCACCATCACGCCCAGTTCGGTACGGGCCGCGTTGATGAAGTCCTGGACGATGAGGAAGTAGCCCGGGAAACCCATCGTCTTCATCACGTGGAGCTCGAAGTTGATATGCTCGCAGACGCGCTCCTCCAGGGGGTCGCCATAGAGGCGGCGGGCGCCCTCGTAGGCCAGCTTCGCCAGGTAGTCGGCCTCAAACTTGATGCGGTAGATCTTGTCGTAGCCTCCGAGTCGGTCGATGACCTTCTGTCCCTCCTCGGGCGAGAGCTGGTTCTGTCCCTTTTCGTCGGAGATGAACTCGTTGTAGAGGTCCTGCTCGGAATATTTCTGTCGCCACTCCTCCTCCGTTCCGAATTCCTCGGGGATGGGGAAGAAGGGCATGATGGGCCCGTGGTCGATGTCGTAGATCTCCACCTTGTCGAGCACCTCGATCGTGTTGGCGAGGGCCTCGGGCACGTCGGCAAAGACCTCGTTCATCTCCTCCCGCGTCTTAAACCACTCCTGCTTCGAGTAGCGCATGCGGTTGGGGTCGTCGAGGTCCTCCTGGGTTGAGAGACAGAGCAGGTGGTCGTGGGCCTCGGCCGTCTCGCGGTTTTCGAAGTGACAGTCGTTGGTGCAGACGAGCTTGATGCCCAGTTCCTTGGCCAGCCGTATGAGTTCGCGGTTGGCGCGTTGCTGCAGGGGGAAGGTCTCGCGGTTGGCCACGACCGAGGGGTCCTTCACCTCGTGGCGCTGGAGCTCCAGATAGTAGTCGTCGCCGAAGAGGTCGTGATACCATTGTGCGGCCTCTCTCGCGCCCTCCAGGTCTCCATCGAGGATCTTGCGTGGCACCTCGCCGGCTATACAGGCCGAGCAGACGATCAGTCCCTCGTGGTAGCGCTCCAGGTCGGCCCGGTCCGTGCGCGGCTTGTAGTAGTAGCCGTCCACCCACGCGCGCGATACCAATTTAATAAGGTTTTTGTATCCCTTGTAGTTTTTGGCCAGGACGACGAGGTGGTAGCCACTATTGTCTCCCATGGCCTTGTCCTTGTCCTCCTTGGTGCGTCGTGCGACATACATCTCACATCCGAAGATGGGTTTGAAGGGTTCGAGGCCCTCCGCCTTGCGCTCCTTGTTGACCTTGGCGCAGCAGTCGGCCAGCTCCTTCACGCCATACATCACGCCATGGTCGGTGATGGCCATGCCCTTCATACCGTCCCCGACGGCCTTCTTCACGAGGTTGGCTACCTTCGACTGGCCGTCAAGGATGGAGTAGTGCGTATGGACGTGCAAATGTATGAAGTCTTCCATCAGTTTTCGTATTTCACGTGCAAATGTAGATAAAAAAAATGGAATCACGGCCTCTTGGGCCGAAAAGTTGAAGTGTTAATTTGCATAACTGACAAAAAGTATATAACTTTGCACATTATTCATGAAAATGTAAACCTTCCGACATGGGAAAGAGAATAAAGAAACTCAAGAAAATCCGTCTTCATCGTGAGGGCACGGACCAGTTGTTGTATGGTGGAATCGGCATTGCCCTGGTGGCCGCCATTCTGTGGTTTGCCCTGACGACCAAGATTCCTTTCTGGGCGTTCCTCGTCATCATGGTCCCCGTCTATTGTATCGTGCTCAACTTCTATCGCTGTCCGATCCGCTACCTCAACATCGAGGACACGGAGCATATCGTGGTGGCGCCTGCCGACGGCAAGATCGTCGTCATCGAGGAGGTGGAGGAGAATGAGTACTTCCACGACCGCCGCCTGATGATCAGCATCTTTATGAGCCTCTTCAACGTCCACGCCAACTGGTTTCCCGTGGACGGCGTGGTGAAGTTTGTCAAGCACTTTAATGGCAACTTCCACAAGGCTTGGCTCCCCAAGGCCAGCGAAGAGAACGAGCATGCCGACGTGATGATCACCATCCCCGACGGCCGCGACGTGCTCTGCCGCCAGATCGCGGGTGCCGTGGCGCGTCGTATCGTCACCTATGCCAAGGATGGCGAGGACTGCTACATCGACGAGCACCTGGGCTTCATCAAGCTCGGCAGCCGCGTGGACGTCTATCTGCCTATCGACTCCGAGGTCTGTGTGAAGATGGGACAGGCGACTACGGGCGACCAGACCGTCATCGCGCGCCTCAAGCCCGTGGATAAAGCGTAGCCCGTAGGGGAAACGTAGTCCTCTCCCCCACCCCTGGGACGGCTCTCCCTTGGCGTCTGGCCTCCAGATACCTGAGGCGTTGGCTTAGGACGAAGCCTTCCTGCTATAGGATTGGAAAAAACTTTCCTGCCATAGGAATAGGAGTAGGATAAAACTTTTCTCCTAATAAGATAGGAGTAGGATTTTTTCTGCTATATGAGCTAAATGATATGATGAAGCTTTACTGCTTATGATCAAGAAACATATCCCCAACAGCATCACCTGCTGCAACCTCATCTCGGGTTGCATCGCTACCTATTTTGCCTTCCGCCACGACTTCGAATGGGCCCTGGCGTGGATGGTCATAGGAGCCGTCTTCGATTTCTTCGACGGCATGACGGCCCGCCTGCTCCATGTCAGTTCGCCTATCGGCAAGGAGCTCGACTCTCTGGCCGACGACATCACCTTCGGACTGGCTCCCTCGGCCATGCTCTTTGCCGAACTGGGCGTGGTGGCCTATCCCTCGGCCCTGGAGCCCCTGCGCGAGGTGCTGCCCTTCGTGGCCTTCGTCATGGCGGCCTTCTCGGCCCTTCGCCTGGCCAAGTTCAATCTCGACGAGCGCCAGTCCCTGGGCTTCATCGGACTGCCCACCCCGGCCAATGCGCTCTTCTGGGGCTCGTTGATGGTGGGTGTGGCTCCCCATTTCGAGTCCTCGCCCCTTTGGGCCGTGGCCATGGTCGTGGGCGTGCTGGTGAGCAGCTACCTGCTCGTGAGCGAGATACCGATGTTTGCCCTCAAGTTCAAGCAATGGGGCTGGAAGGGCAACGAGGTGAAGTATCTCTTCGTCCTCTCCTGCATCCCCATCCTCGCCCTGCTGCGCATCTCGGGCATCGCCGTCATCATTGCCTGGTATGTGCTGCTCTCGGCCATGGTGGCCAAGAAGCCTGCGCCACAGAATCATTAACTCCATCCGCACATTATGATTTTCATCAAATTCATATTCCTACTCTTCGTCCTCGCCTTGGCGGCCATCGCCCTGATAGCCTACAAGTTCTACAAGCAGCTGCATCGCGTGGTACGCAGGTTCCAGCCCGAGGACAACGACTTCCAGGGCCAGCAGGGCTTCCAGGACCAGCAGTCCTCGGCCCGCACCTCGCGCCAGGCCGACGGCAACACGATCGTCGACTCCCGAAGCGAAGAGCAACGCGCCAAGAAGGTCATCAAGGACAACGAGGGGGAATATATCGACTACCAGTAGCCGTCCTCGTCCCGAGGCCATGTGGCAAGCGTCCCGATCACGAGACCGAATAGTGACTGTCCCGACCAAGAGCCGATTTCTCCTGTTCCTGTCTTTCCCATCATGGCCCGAGCTATTTAAGATCATGACTCATCTTTTCTTTTCATGAACCAAACTGCCGAAGATTCCAAACTGGCTTCCTCCCTGCCGCTCCATCAGAAGACGACACGAGAGATAGCTGGCCACACCTGCACGATCTACGTCCAGGAGCAGCCCGCCTTTCTGCTGATCCAACCTGCCGACGCCAACGACCTCAGGGAGATGGACCAGGAGGTGGAGGCCATCGCCCGGGCCACGGGAGCGCACTTCGTCCTTGTGGCCGTCCATATCGCCCGTTGGTTCGACGAGCTGCCGCCCTGGGACGCTCCTCCCGTCTTCGGCAAGCGGCCCTTTGGCCATGGGGCTCCGGCCACGCTCCAGTCTATCCTTGATATCATCGACCATCTGCGCTCCTCGGGCCTCGTCTCCTCTCCCGACTGCCCCACGATCCTCGGGGGCTACTCCCTGGCGGGTCTCTTCGCGCTTTGGGCGGGCTACCAGCATCCGTTTGACGGTATCGTGGCGGCCTCCCCCTCCATCTGGGTTCCGCAATGGCTCGACTATGCGGCCCTCCACACTCCCCTGTCCGCAGCCTTCTACCTCAGTCTGGGCGACCGCGAGGACCGATCCCGCACGCCCATCATGACGACCGTCAGCCAATGCATCCGTCGCCAACACAACCTCCTGATCGCCTCCTCCACTCCCTCCACGCTCGAATGGAACGAGGGCAACCACTTCCAGGACAACGGCCTGCGAACGGCCAAAGGCTTCGCCTGGGTCATCAACAGAATACAGACTCCCTGACGCTTGAGGGAACACAACTTCTTGGGAGAAATCGGCTGGGCAAGAGGGAAAACAACAAATACAACCTTTACAACAATGTACAACCTACACGCTACGCGTGTTTACAATCTTGCTGCAAGGTAAACAACAAAATACAACGCTTCGCCTTGAGCGTGCATCCTTGCTGTCCTGGCGAAACGGTTCCATATCATGGTATCCTTTCTCACCATGGCATAACTTGAACAAGCTCAGTTCTGCTCATGATTTACCGCGAAGCGTTGTTACTTGTTATAAAGGTTGTTCAAGTTATTTTCCCATGTATCCACGTAGCACTAACATCCATGATATTTCCAAGCATTCAGCCACGTTTTTCGGTCCTCTAAACGAGCCAAATCCCCAAATTCATAGTGAAATTGGCGATTACAATCCCCAAATTATATATAAAATTGGCGATTACAATCCCCAAATTCATAGTAAATTTGGGGAATTGGAAAAATAATAGTACCTTTGCCGCATGACCAAAAGGATCGCAAGATAATGATAAATAGAGAGATAGAAAGCAACATCAGAGACGACTTCGATAGTCGCAAGGCCATAGTCCTGATCGGGGCGCGCCAAGTGGGCAAGACCACCCTGGTGGAGGCTGTTGCCAAGGATTCTGGACGCGTGCTGGCGCTCAACTGCGACAACGTCGATGACCGCATGAGCCTGGAGAACAAGACCTCCACAGAACTGCAGAACCTGATAGCAGGATACGACCTCGTGGTGATCGACGAGGCACAACGAGTGGCCAATATCGGACTGACCATCAAGATGATGGTGGACTTGAGGATGGAGAAGCCACAAGTGATCGTCACGGGGTCGTCGTCGCTGGAATTGGCCGAAGGCATCTACGAGCCTGCCACGGGCCGATGCATCAACTACGAGCTCTTCCCCCTGAGCGTGGGCGAACTGGTCGGCCACACCTCCGCCCGCGAGGAGGCCCGGCTGCTCAACCAGCGGCTCGTCTATGGGCTCTATCCCGAGGTGGTGACTCATCCTGCCGACGCCAAGCGCCGCCTCATGTCGCTCGCCGACTCTTACCTCTACAAGGACCTCCTGATGTACAAAGGGGTGAAGAAACCGGAAATACTCCAGAAGTTACTGCGGGCCCTGGCCTTGCAGGTGGGGAGCGAAGTGTCCTACAACGAGTTGTCCAACCTGCTGGGCATCGACAAGGCGACGGTAGAAAACTATATCGGACTGCTCGAGAAGTGCTACGTCGTCTTCCGCGTGGACTCCTACAGCAGAAATCTGAGAAACGAAATCAAGAAGGGGAAAAAGATCTATTTCTGGGACAACGGCATCCGCAATGCCGTGATAGCCAACTTCTCCAGTCCCGAGATGCGACTGGACATGGGGATGCTTTGGGAAAACTTCATCATCAGCGAGCGACGCAAGCTCCATAGCTATGCGGCAGACTACGCGAAACTGTATTTTTGGCGCACGCACACGCAAAACGAGATAGACCTCGTCGAGGAGTGTGACGGCAGGCTCACGGCCTTCGAGATGAAATGGAACGGCAAGACGAAAGCCAAGATGCCATCGGCCTTCGCCACAACCTATCCTGAGACGACCTTCCATGTCGTCACCCCAGACAACTACATGGACTTCATGGTCTAAGGAGCCTTTTCGCGCAGGCCAACTTGGTCATATCAAGAAAATTGCGTAACTTTGCACCCTTGTAGCAAAACGAAGATTCAGAGAAAGAACAAAATAAGGTTTAAGACATAATATGATAACGCTCAACAATCTTGCCATACAGTTTGGCAAGCGAGTACTTTACAAAGACGTAAACATCAAGTTCACGCGCGGCAACATCTATGGCGTCATTGGCGCCAACGGAGCCGGCAAGTCCACCCTTCTTCGCGCCATCTCCGGCGACCTGGAGCCCAACAAAGGTACCGTGGAGCTGGGTCCTGGCGAGCGCCTGTCGGTCCTGGAGCAGGACCACTTCAAGTATGACGCCTATCGCGTGCTCGACACGGTCCTCATGGGCCACGCCCCGCTCTGGGAGAACATGAAGGAGCGCGAGGCCCTCTACTCCAAGGCCGAGATGACGGAGGAGGACGGCAACCGTGCTGCCGACCTGGAGCTGAAGTTTGCCGAGATGAACGGCTGGGAGGCCGAGAGCGAGGCTGCCCAGCTGCTGCAGCACCTGGGTATCGCCGAGGGCCTGCACGAGAAGCTGACGGGCGAGCTCAGCAACAACGAGAAGGTGCGCGTGATGCTCGCCAAGGCCCTCTTCGGCAAGCCCGACAACCTGCTGCTCGACGAGCCCACCAACGACCTCGACCTCGAGACCGTGGAGTGGCTGGAGGACTACCTGGGCGAGATCGACGAGAATCAGACCGTCCTCGTCGTCAGCCACGACCGCCACTTCCTCGACGCCGTGAGCACCCAGACCATCGACATCGACTTTGGCAAGGTGACGGTCTTCGCCGGCAACTACTCCTTCTGGTACGAGTCGAGCCAGCTCGCCCTGCGCCAACAGCAGAACCAGCGCATGAAGGCCGACGAGAAGCGCAAGCAGCTGGAGGAGTTTATCCGTCGCTTCTCAGCCAACGTGGCCAAGAGCAAGCAGACCACCTCGCGCAAAAAAATGCTCGAGAAGCTCAACGTCGAGGAGATCCGCCCCTCCAGCCGCAAGTATCCGGGCATCATCTTCCAGATGGAGCGCGAGCCGGGCAACCAGATTCTCATGGTCGAAGACCTCAAGGCGGTCGATACCGACGGCACGGTCCTCTTCGACCACGTCAGCTTCAATATCGAGAAGGGACAGAAGGTGGTCTTCATCTCCCACAACCCCAAGGCCATGACGGCCCTCTTCGAGATCATCAACGGCAACCGCGAGCCGGATGGCGGCACCTATAAGTGGGGCGTCACCATCACCACGGCCTACCTGCCCCTGGACAACACGAAGTTCTTCGAGAGCGACAAGAACCTCGTCGATTGGCTCTCGCAGTACGGCCCGGGCAACGAGGTGGCGATGAAGGCCTACCTCGGACGCATGCTCTTCCGCCAGGAGGAGGTGGAGAAGAAGGTCAACGTCCTCTCGGGAGGCGAGAAGATGCGTTGCATGATCGCGCGCATGCAGCTGCAGAACGCCAACTGCCTGATCCTCGACACGCCGACCAACCATCTCGACCTCGAGAGCATCCAGGCCTTCAACAACAACCTCGTGCAGTTCAAGGGCAACATTCTTTTCAGTTCCCACGACTTGGAGTTTATCGGTACCGTGGCCGGCCGCGTCATCGAGCTCACGCCCCGTGGCACGATCGACAAGCTCACGACCTACGACGAGTATATCCACAACGAGCAGATCCGCGAGCATCGCGTAGAGATGTATAAGTAAGGAGCATTAGGCCGGGATGTGTAAGCAAAAAGGAACATCAGGCCGACATGTATAAGCAAGGACAGGAGACCCGTCGCGCGCCTGGGTGGAGTTCGCAACCCGAAGCACGCACCCGTCCGGCCAAAAGGGCGGGCGCCCCTGCCTTGGCACAATATTTGCTATGCGTCTTTTAAAAAAGCTAAGAACAAAATGAGTAAAGAGAAGAACATAAAGGTAGAGGGCGAGACCCCCGAGACCAGCCACAACGAGGCAGAAGACGTGCGTGTGGCCGAAGGCGCACAGGATGGCGCTCAGGAAAGCGCACAGGCTGAACAGGCCGAAGAGGCCGAAACGGCTGAGAAGGCCAACGAACCCGAGCTCACTCCCGAGGAGAAGGCGAAGGCCGAGGCCGTGGAGTGGAAGGACAAGTACATCCGCCTCTTCGCCGAGTTTGACAACTACAAGAAGCGCACCATGAAGGAGAAGGCCGAGCTGATCCTCAATGGTGGCGAGAAGACGATCACGGCCCTGTTGCCCGTGCTCGACGACTTCGAGCGCGCCCTGGCCGACAAGGGCGAGGACGCCACGGCCGTGCGCGAGGGCTTCCAGCTCATCATGAAGAAGCTGGAGAAGATCCTCGAGGGCCTTGGCGTGCGCCCCATCGACACCAAGGACAAGGACTTCGACGTCGATTTCCACGAGGCCATCGCCATGGTGCCTGCCGGGGACGACCAGAAGGGCAAGGTCATCGACTGCGTGCAGACGGGCTATACGCTCAACGACAAAGTGATCCGCCACGCCAAGGTGGCCGTAGGACAATAATATAGCGACAATATGGCAGCAAAGAGAGACTACTACGAGGTACTGGGCCTCACCAAGGACGCCACGGAGGCCGACATCAAGAAGGCCTACCGCAAGCTCGCCATCAAGTATCACCCCGACCGCAACCCGGGCGACACGACGGCCGAGGAGAAGTTCAAGGAGGCCGCCGAGGCCTACGACGTGCTCCACGACCCGCAGAAGCGCCAGCAGTACGACCAGTTTGGCTTCGACGCCCCGGGCGGCTTCGGCGGCGGCAGTCCGTTTGGCGGCGCGGGCGGCTTCTCGATGGACGACATCTTCTCCATGTTTGGCGACGTCTTCGGCGGCCATGGCGGCTTCGGAGGTTTCGGAGGCCGTGGTGGCGGACGCCAGGCCCCGCGCTATCGTGGATCGGACCTGCGGCTGAAGGTGCGCCTGTCGCTCCAGGAGGTGGCCACGGGCGTGACCAAGAAGTTCAAGCTCCGCAAGGACGTGGTCTGCCCCCATTGCCACGGCACGGGTGCCGAGGGTGGCAGCGCCCCCGAGACCTGCCCCAACTGCCACGGCAGCGGCATGGAGATCCGCACACAGCAGAGCATCTTCGGTATGATGCAGACCCAGACCACGTGCCACGTCTGTGGCGGCGAGGGCAAGGTCATCAAGAACAAGTGCAAGGAGTGTGACGGATCGGGTGTCGTCAAGGGCGAGGAGGTCGTCGAGATCCACATCCCCGCGGGTGTGGCCGAGGGCATGGTCGTCAACGTCCCGGGCAAGGGCAACATGGGCAAGCACAACGGCATCGCGGGCGACATACAGGTCTATATCGAGGAGGAGGCCAACGACACCTTCGTGCGCGACGGCCAGGACGTGGTCTACAATCTCCTGCTCGACATCCCCACGGCCACGCTCGGAGGCGAGGTGGACATACCGACCATCGACGGGTCGAGCGTGAAAATCAAGATCGAGCCGGGCACGCAGCCAGGCAAGACGCTCCGCCTCCGCGGCAAGGGTCTGCCGGCCGTCCAGGGCTATGGCAACGGCACGGGAGACCTCATCATCCAGGTGAGCGTCTTCATCCCCAAGACCCTCAACAAGGGGGAGCGCAAGGCCATGGAGAGCTTCCGCGAGAGCGAAAACTTCACGGGCAACACTCATACCAAGCGGTCGATCTTCGAACATTTCAAGAAACTCTTCGGATAAGTCCGAAACGATTCAAGAGGCGCCTCGTGTCTTTCCCACGGGGCGCTTCGTTTTTTCAAATAGCGCTTTGAAGAAGTTTTTACAAGAATTGCTTTGGACAAATTTTGACCTGTACGGTTGAAATTACCCAATACGCCCTAAAAGGGCAGAAGCGCATAGCCCAGGGCGACGCCCTGGGTAATTATGAACGCCAATCTGTCGCCCTGTAAGGGCAAAAGCTTTAAAGAACAGGCTATAAACAAATCTTTTGCCCTTACAGGGCGTCTTGTTGATTGCCATTATACCCAGGGCGATGCCCTGGGCTAAGGACTGTTGGGCTTTCAGCCCGTTTCAACCGTACAGTTCGACAAGTTTTTGCAAGTATTGCTTCGGTCAAGCGCACATCAACCAACAACGTTCTTCGCATAAGCACGCAACAATGAACTACAAGGAGACAGTAGAATATCTTTTCAACAGTACGCCCGTCTTCGAGCACGTGGGCGCCACGGCCTACAAGGACGGCCTGGACAACTCCCACGCCCTCGACGCCCATTTCGGCCATCCACACACGCGCTACCAGACCATCCACGTGGCGGGCACCAACGGCAAGGGCTCCTCTTCCCACACCCTCGCCTCCATCCTCCAGGCCGACGGCCACAGGGTGGGCCTCTACACGAGTCCTCACCTCGTGGACTTCCGTGAGCGCATCCGCGTCAACGGCGTGATGATGCCCGAGGAGTATGTGGTCGATTTCGTGCGGGAGGAGCGTAGTTTCTTCGAGCCGCTCCACCCCTCGTTCTTCGAACTCACCACGGCCCTGGCCTTCAAATATTTTGCCGAGCAGGAGGTGGACATCGCGGTCGTAGAGGTGGGACTGGGCGGCCGCCTCGACTGCACGAACATCATCACGCCCCAGCTCTCGATCATCACGAATATCTCCGTGGACCACACGCAGTTTCTCGGCCACACGCTCCCCGAGATAGCCCACGAGAAGGCGGGCATCATCAAGCCCCACGTGCCGGTCGTCGTAGGCGAGGCCGTGGCCGAGACGCGCCCCGTCTTCGAGGCGAAGGCGCACGCGTGCGAGAGCTCGATCTTCTTCGCCGAGGACCGTCCCGAGGTCCTTTCTGCCCACGACACGCCCGAGGGTCGCGAGTATCAGACGCGGTCTTTTGGCACGCTCCTGGGCGACCTGCGTGGCGACTACCAGACGCGCAACGCCAACACCATCCTCGCGTCCGTCTCCCAGCTCCTCTCCCGTGGCACGATCCGCCACCCCGAGAGCATCGGCGAGGGCTTCCGCTCGGTCTGCCGACGCACGGGACTGATGGGCCGCTGGCAACCGCTCCCGGGCCATCCCCATGCCGTCTGCGACACGGGCCACAACGTGGCGGGATGGCAGATGCTGGCTCCCCAGATCATGGCCCAGCCGGCCCGCAAACGCCGCCTCGTCTTCGGCATGGTGGACGACAAGGACCTCACCCACGTCATGGAGCTCCTGCCCCGCGAGGCCACCTACTACTGGACGCAGCCCTCGACCCACAGGGCCTTCCCTGCCGAGAAAGTGGCGGAATGCGGACGGGCCCACGGCCTCCACGGCTCCCTCCATCCCTCCGTCGCCGAAGCCTACCGCGCGGCCCTGGCCGACGCCGCCCCCGACGACTTCATCTTCGTGGGTGGCTCCAGCTATGTCGTGGCCGACCTCCTTGCCAGCCTCCAGGAAAAAGCATAACTGCCTGCTGCTGAGGAGAAACAACAAGGACGCTTTGCCTTGGGTGCGCATTCCTGCTTATAATGGAAAACAACTTAAACAACCTTTACAACAATGAACAACGCTTTCGGTAAGCCATGCGCAAAACCGAGCTCGCTCGAGTTTTGCCATGGCGAGAAAGGGTACCATGAAATGGAACCTACACGCTACGCGTGTATTACAATCTTGCTGCAAGGTAAACAACAAAATACAACGCTTTCGATAAGCCATGCGCAAAACCGAGCTCGCTCGAGTTTTTGCCATGGCGAGAAAGGGTGCCATGAAATGGAACAGCTTCACCAGGACAATCTGCAGGAAACGTGTCCAAGGCGAAGCGTTGTTCATAGTTGTTTCCCTACAAGCAGCATTTGGTCTGCATGGGCCTCGAAGAGGCGATGTCCTGGCGAAGCGTTGTTCATAGTTGTAAAAGTTGTTCAAGTTGTTTTCCCATGTGTCCACGTAGATTCAGCAGGCGAAAATGTCGGAGACAAAACTTACCGCTACTATGATGTATGAGAAAAGCGCGGCTTGCCGATTATCGACAGGCCGCGCTTTTGGGTTTCGCCCCCTCGATCATGAGGGGGATGGATGCATCATGAGGGGATTAGCCCGTGATCTCGTCCGGGAGCCACTTGGCGGACGTGTTGTCCTTGATCTCCTCCTCGTAGATGTCCATGCGATATTCCTTGTTGACCTCGGGGTCCCACTTCATGGCGGGGGCCGAAGCTGCGAGGAGGGTGTTGGCAGGACTGCATTTGACGACCGTGATGGCCGGGGCTATATACTTTTTCTTACTCATAAACTGATTCTACTGTTGGTTGTTTGGATGCTTGATTTTTACTTCACTACCATCTTCTTGCCGTTGACGATATAGATGCCCGGCTGCACACCCTCGAGGCTGCTGAGACGCTGGCCCTGGAGGTTGAAGACCTTGAGCTCGCCCTGCTCGTCGGCCGAGGAAACCGTTTCCAGGCCCGTGACATCGCCCTGGCCGAAACCGAAGCTGAGGGTGGTCTGGCTCTGGCTGGCCGAGGCCCAGGTCGGGGTGAGCCAGCAGCGATAGCCCTTCATCGTGTGGGCCTTCTTCAGATGGTAGAGGTTGCCCTCGTTCCAGCCGTAGTCGTCAATTTCGAGGGACTGATGATTGTCGTAGCCGCCCTGGAAGAGGAGGCTCTCAAGGCCCTGATTGCTGGTGATGGATGGGCTGATTTCAAAGTCCTCGGTCGAGGGCTTGCCCATCGTCTCGTCGTAGGTGAAGCTGACGCCTACGCCCTCGGTCGTTTTCCTCACCATATAGATCTCGCCCGTGATGGAGCCTACGTCGTTCGTTGTCCAAGTTTTGCCTTGATGATCAGCCACGGTAGTCTCGTCCACCCAGATGATATAGGGCTTGTTGGCCTGGAGATAGACACCCTCGAACGTCTCCTCTACCGCCTTGAATCCGATCACGAGGCTCTTCTCATCCTGATAGACCTTGCGAGCCTCGGAGAGCTTGGCCGTAGCGCCAAAGGCTTCCTCAAACTGCGCCTTCGTGAGGTTGACGGGCAGGATGACGGAGTTCCACTCGCCGGGGACGAACGTGCGCTTGAAGTACATCGTCAGATTGTCCTTGTATCTCTTCACGCTCTTGTCGGAGATGTGTACGTCCTCGTCGAAGACGATATCCTGCTTGCAGTCCTCGCTCGGCATTTCCGTGTCGGGCGTGCCGTCGCCATCCGCGTCGTTGCGGAGCAGAATGCCATAGACCTTCAAACCATCGGCTACCTGCACGGCTGCGCCTTGGGTGATGCTCACCTCGTCATAGTCCTGCTTCGGGGTGAGGACGACGAAGCCCTTGTCGCCACGGGTGATGAGGTTGGCGCCGAGGAAGTTCCAGTCGCTAAAGGTCTCCACCACGTCGGAATCGTCCGTCTTCTGAGAATCCTCAGATCCCTGCTCGTCCGCCTTGTATGCCTTGGCTGGATCAGCAGCTGCTTCTTTTTTCTTATAGGTCTTGACGACGATGCCGCTTCCCAGATTTACACCCACGCCCAAGGCGGCCTGATTGACCACCACGACAAGCTGCTTGTTGCGCGTGGCCGTGACGCCCAGCTTCACGGCAAGTATGGAACCCACTCCTGCTTCCGCGCCCATCGGGAACGTCGTGCAGGTCTCGAGCGAGCCGTCGATACAGTTGGTGAGGTCCTTCATACCATTGCCTGCTTTCAGCACACCTGCCGACTGGGTACGGTCGGCATTGATGCTGACGCCATTGTTGTCGAAGGAAACGATCTCGGCTCCCTCGGTCGGGTCGTCAAGAATGGCGTCCACGTCGGCCGTATAGGCGTAGTAGATGTTCATGACGCTGAGTTTGGCACCCAGCAGGCCATCGAAGTAGAGACGAATCTCGTCAAACTGCGTGCCCTTGGGCACTTTGATGGAATATCTCAGCTTGTGGGTGTCCTCGCTACCGATCAGCTTGGCCGCAATGGCTGCCGTATTGATTTGGTGGCCCACCTCTTTGCCTTGATAGTAAATTTTCACGTTCATCAGTTTGAGGACGTCAGCCGTGAGAGCGCTACCCTTGGCCGTCACGACAAAACCAGCCTGGATGGCCTTGCTGCCGTCTGAGATCGTTCCCTCCGTCTTCTTGACGCTGCAGAGGTAGGATTCGCCGATAGAAATGCCACCAAAATAAGAGGCGAAGCTATTGAGTTTGGAGGAAATAATGTTGGCCGAGTTCTTGACGATGGAGAGGATATTGAGGCCGAAACTGCTGCCGTCGCCCAGCTCGTAGGCGGGCTTGGCGGGATCGGTATTGACGAGGGCCATCTCCTTCTTCTCTACCGGCTGGTTGTTGCCACCATAGTTGATAGTGATCTCCTGAGAGCAGCCGTCCGTATTCGTCAACTTCATGCGGACCGTCGCCTTGGCGCCATTACCCTCCAGATAGGCTTTAGACTTGCTGAAATCGAGGGTATAGTTGGCCGCGTCAAACGTCACATTATTGTCGGTCGTTCTGACCATCTCCCAAGAGGCATCGGGATAGTTCTTCTTGTCCCAGTTGAGCTCATACTTCTCGTCGCAGCTACAGATGTCGAGGCTGGCCGTGGGGCTCATGTTGCACAGGTGGCCGGCCGTGGTGGGCTCGGGGCTGATAAAGGCGTATAGAGCGGAAACTCCACCTAACAGACTCACGCCATCCATGCGGAACTCTACACCTGAGAATTTATGGGGAGCCTTGAAGGATATCATCGAGGAGCCATTTCCGAGATCAACCGTCAGAAAATCCGTGCTTCCAAATTCTTTTGCTCCTTTAGAACCATCATAGTGATAAAGGGTAATGACGGGCGTCACTCCCACGCCTAGACCCTTGGTTGTATTGTACACAAATCCAACCTCTGTTCCTTCCGGGAAGATGTCATCTGCCAATCCTTCTTTACTTGCAAAAACCTTCGCAGGTAGCGATGAGCCCACAATGCCACCTGCGGCTAAAACATATTTGTCCGTCAAGTTGTCATTAATGAGTTTTTCCGAAGATGCAGTCAACTTGATGTCTCGATCGTAGTCCTTGATACGGGTAGACGTAAGCGTTACGTTTTCTCCTACAAAAGCATAGAGTATTTTCAAACTTTTGAGGGCAGTAACGTCAATGCCATTTTTACCAACAAGGGCTATCTCGTCATAGTCCACATTCGGCTGCTTAGCCGCAATAATATCTATAGCATTCTCACCATGATCTAAAGTGCCCAAAGTCAACCCGAGCAAGGTAAAATTGCCCTGCGCAATTTCAGAGGTAAGCAGGGGCTCGCCATCTTTATAGAAACGAATTTGATAATTATCTTGCAAGAGAGTAAGGCTCAAAAACTTGGACTGGGTCGCAATTTTGAAACCCGCCTTGGTATTTTTGTCAAAATAGTGCTTCATGTCCTTGACGGCCACGATGGGCGATCCGATTAGGAGATTGACGTCTGCCACGCCAGGCAGAGTACAATAATTGTCAAGGTTTTCGTCACACAGGTTGGAGAGGCCCTTGATGCCCGTTCCGACACTCACGCCATCGGGGAAACGGCTGACCATACAGTTATGGCCAACGAGGGCCATACGGGTCTTCAAGACTTGGCGAGAGTCAGCAGGGTTTACCCCCCCGTTCATAATACGTGTTTGCCTGACCTACCGCCCGAAGTGGTAGCAGCAAAACGAGAGCGGCCAAAATCATGGCTGCCTTGTGAATTTTTAACTTCATCATGCGTTAGAAAATTGTATAAATAAGTTATCTCTATTGTTGATCACTTGCTCAAAGAGGTTCGGCCCATTCCGACCGTTGTCGGAAAGCTATAGAGAAAATGGCATTTTGGGCGCCCTACGGTTCGAGTATGGTTTGGGAAGGGTGGCCACAAGCATTCTTCTATGTACCGATTCACACTCATTCCACAGACGTGAACGATGTTATCTTAAATTACGGGTGCAAAGTTACTAACAATATTTGGAATAACGACAAATAATTGAGTACTTTTTTCAAATTCAGAAATGGCAAAAAACTCCCCTATCGTGTTTGTAACAGCCTAATGGAAGGGAAATGGGGACTGAAAGCGAAATCAAGTAATCGAACAAAGCAAGGCCTTAGGATGTAACGTTTTATGATACTAAAAGAAAAGCACAAGAGTAAGAAGACACAGGAAAAATCGAACAAGAAAAAGAAAAAACAAAGAGTAGGTTGCAAAAAGGAAAGCAAGAATAGCAAATAAGAGAAAAAGAACAAAACCGCATGGCTGATAATGTAAAATAGAAAATATACAAAAGTACTCTAAAAATAACACAAATCTATATACAGGACTACATACAGAACAGGTTCTCCATCCTCGTGTCGCGCCCCTATCTTTTACGAATTTTTTTTTGATCCATCCGAGATTTGGAGCAAAAGATGGCCTTTGCTGCCGAAAAATGCCACCTGGCTGAGTATGGAAAACAACAAGCACGCTTTCGATAAGCCATGCGCAGAAGCGAGCTCGTTCATGTTTTGCCATGGCGAGAAAGAGTGCCATGAAATGGAACAGCTTCGCCAGGACAACCAGCAGGAAACGTGTTCAAGGCGAAGCGTTGTTACTTGTTGTTTCCCTTGCAGCAGCCCTTGATCTGCATGGGCCTCGAAGAGGCGATGTCCTGGCGAAGCATTGTTCATAGTTGTAAAAGTTGTTCAAGTTGTTTTTCTTTATATCCTCGGGATTTCCTCGCAAGAGAAAGGGAAAACTATATGCGGGTTTATGGGTTTTCCTTTGGCCGCATGAGCGGGGAGTCGTACTTTTGCAGCAGAAAACGAGTAATAACCCTCAAAAGAAAGTCTGGATTATGAAACGTATTATTTTAGCAACCGCAGCCGCCCTCGTCGTGATCGTCTCCGCCTCGGCCCAGCGACTGGCCGACGTGCGAGCGGAAGCCACGGTCATTACCGACAAGATGATAGCCGAACTGGGCATCGGACCGGGCTACCGCAACAGCATCCTCAACATCAACCTCGCCTACCTCAACAGCATCAATAGCTACCGCGACATCGACGCCTACGGATGGGAGCGCCGCAACCGCGAGATGCGCCGCTACCTCTCGCCCGGACAATGGCGCAAATACTGCAACACATACTACTTCTACCGCCCCATCGGCTGGCAAGACCGCGCCTACGTCCACCATATCTATAGGAGATACCCCACCTGCCGACCGGGCTACCACCATCGCCCCCGCTACGACCGAGGCCACGGCCACCATCGCCCCCGCTTCGACAAGCATCACCATGGTCGCCCCCGCTTCGACAAGCACCACCATGGGGGCAAGCACGACAGAGGCTATGGCCGTCCGGGCAAGCACGACAAGCACGGGAAGCATGGCAAACACGGACGCCACTTCGACCGCGACTGACACCCCATCCCTGTCCGTCAAGCCCCCACATATATCCCCCTATCTGTAAATGATCATACCCACACGAGGCGAAACAGGACCTTCCCCGGAAGTCTCCCGTATCGCCTCGTCTTGTGGCGGAGGGGAATGGCAGACATGGGGACACGACAAGTACAACATTTTCCAGGCAAACCACTATTTGCAGACAATTTTTCGGGAAAAGGCAAGGGATTGGGAAAACACTTCCTCGATTATATTGTGATATTTGCAATCTACAGCTCCGCTTTCAGCAGCTTCATCTCCTCTGCCGCCAGCCCAGTCATATCCATGACCGTTGCTTCATCCATACCCTTTGCCAGCATCTTCTTGGCAATCTCAAGGCTTCGCTGGGACATGCCTTGCT
>ERZ780149.403-NODE-403-length-57199-cov-8.955008_pt1 | contig 57199 bp, 53 predicted proteins | sample MGYA00511367_ERZ780149 | MGnify/ENA primary metagenome ERZ780149 (study PRJEB29588, sample SAMEA2153852) | human gut metagenome | biome: human gut; feature: human-associated habitat; material: faeces | place: Denmark | collected 2008/2010 ... | reverse complement strand
TGTATCAGGATTATAGACAAAAACTCAAAGGGGTGTTATTGCTGAATAGTTACCCGCATGAACACTAATCACAAAAATCGCTAAAATCCTTTGTGATGTTAAATATTAGCCTTACCTTTGCTGGGCAACAGAAATGGCAATAATGATGAACGGTGCTGAATGTATTAAAAAGTTGTCTCCTGTTCTATTTTGGGACATAGACAAATCACAGGCTGACATGGACAGGTATCCGTCCTTCTTTGTTCAGCGGGTTCTGGAGTATGGCAATTGGAATGATTGGAAACTTCTGCTGAGCTACTATGGCAAGGATCAGATCGTGGAAATCTGTAAACGGTTGCGTTCGCTCGACTCGATATGCCTTTCGTACATTTGTGCTATTTCAAATACTAAAAAGGAGGAATACAGATGTTATCGTATGAAACAATTGAGCCAAGAACACTGGACTTATTAAAAGTTTTGATGCAAGAACCAGCCTTTGCCGATATGCGTTTGGTAGGTGGTACCGCTTTGGCATTACAGTACGGGCATCGCCAGTCTATTGATTTAGATTTTTTTGGAGATTTCAGATGCGAACAGGAAGAAACGCAAGAAATACTATCCAAATATGGAAAAGTTGAGGTGCTTAAGGAAACTCAGCGCATACGTATTTATTCAGTAGATGGCATCAAAGTAGATTTTGTCTATTATTCGTGCTACCCATGGCTTGCTGAGGTAGTTCTTGAGGATGGAATTCGTTTGGCATCGGCCAAGGATATTGCTGCAATGAAAATTAATGCGATTGAGGGTCGTGGAACAAGAAAAGATTTTGTTGATATTTATTTTCTGTTGCAACACTACTCCTTGAAAGAGATCTTAGAGTTTTATAAAGCGAAATACCCCAATTATAGCGATTTTAGAGCTTTGATGAGTCTCACATATTTTGAAGACGCGGAAGTGCAGCCCATGCCAAAAATGTTTGATTCGACAACTTGGTCTGACATGCAGAACGTAATAATAAGTAAAGTAAGAGAATTGCAATAACAAACTATCCCCATCCGAGTGGCGGCATAGCGCAGAGCGATACTGCGGTGAGGAACAATGTCGTATTACCGTCCGAATGACGGTATCCCAAAATATTAACGACAGATTCATGTCCGATTAACGGCGATTAATGTGAAAACCCTTTGGCAGCTTGTCTGTCAACCATCCTTACATACTAAAATCTCAAGCCATTAGAAGTAAACGACGCTATTTGTGTCTCTCCATTATGAAACCTAAAAACACACACAAGCGATTCATGTGCAATCGCATGACTGGGCAACCGAAAATCAGCAGCTTCGCAAAGAACTTCTATCTCGCGAAAAACGAATAGAGGAACAGGAGGCTATGGCTTTAACCCTGAACAACCAGCTATCCGAAAAGATAGACCCAATAAACGACATGATGCAGAAGAGGATCTCTTTCACGACAGCTATTGGGTTCCACTGTCGTGCTAAAGAGTTCTTTGTGGCAAACTATATAATAGTTTTTGCAAGATTGTAGGTACAAAAGGGAATCCCCCAATAGAGTTTTTTTATATAATTATGGGTAAACTAAAAATATCAAAGATTGAGGTTAGAAAACTATTTGGTGTATATAATTATGATTTACAGTATACATCAAGTGTCGTAACATATGATAATTTAATGATACTTTATGGTGACAATGGTACTGGCAAATCAACCATATTGCGTATGATCAATTATCTTTTATCCAACAAAGAAAGGAATGGACATAAGTCAGAACTTGCAAATATTGCTTTTGAGTCTTTCTTGATAAGTTTTACGGATGGCAGTTATATTAAGGCCTTTAGGGAAAATGCTGATTTTAATTGGTTGGGTAAATATTCAATAGAATATGATATTAAGGATAAATCTGATAATTTTGCTTTAGTAACTCGTAGAGATGATGAAAAATGGTACATTAGGGAATGGAATTCAAAGGTTGAAAAGCAATACTGTGCATTATTAGATGTTCTTAAGGATGAAGATATTCTTTATATTTCAGACCGAAGGAAAGAATTGGACGGTATGGAACATACAACCATAGAAGAATTTGAGGCGCATAATAGTAGAATGAGAATAAGACATATAGAAAAGCGTGAAGATAAAGTTGAACATGAAATACTTCTATTACACGAATGGCTTATAAACAGAGCTTTGTCTGCTTCAAAAAAAGGAGAGGAAGGTACTTCTAATATATATGCTAAACTTATAGAACAATTTTCTGTAAATCATTCTACAGAAGAAAATGAAAAGTCATTGGAAGATATTAAGAAAGAACTTGATGTTATAGCGCAGAAAGCTAAACCTTATGTTGATATGGGTTTTCTTAATGAAACAGATTATAAATATTTGCTACAAGAAATAGACAAAACACAGAAATCTAAGATAGGAGTAGTTCAAGCAATACTCACTCCGTATATTGAGACGCTTAACAATAAGATGATGGCTTTGAATGATCTGATGGAGATTCTTTCATACATGTTAGAAAGTTTATCAAATTATTTTCATGAAAAGACAATATCTTTTTCTGTTGCTGATGGTTTTTCAATACAGCATGTCAAAAATGGTGAGAATGTTTCTTTTGAGTGCTTGTCATCTGGTGAAAAGCAGTTGCTTATATTGTTTAGTAAAGTAATAAGAAATAGTTCTAAGTGCTCTTTCATTTTAATAGATGAACCAGAAATATCTCTTAATATTAAGTGGCAACGTATGCTTATGAATACGTTGAATTATTTTGTTAGTGGTAATCATGCACAATTTATTATTGCAACTCATTCTTTTGAAATACTGTCAAAACACATGGGTAATGTAGTACGATTACAAGATATAGAATAAAGATATGTGTTTATTCGAGAAAAGAACAGTAGAGGAAATTATTTCTATTTGCAAGTTAGAACCATCTACCAAAAATATTTATGTTGAAGGTTTGTCTGATAAATTAGTAATAGACACTTTTCTAAAAAAGCAGAAAATAAATGATATAAGTGTTTTTGATATAGATTGTGTAGATTTTAGTGAAATCTTTGCCCACATGCCCTCTTCTGAACTTAATGCCCCGAAGGACAGTAATAAAGAGAAGGTTGCATTTTTAGCATTAAAGGTGGAAGAAGAGTTAGGAAAATGTCATTTCCTTGGTATTATAGATAGAGATTTGGATTTTGTGAATGATCACATAAAGTCTGGTAAATATCTTTCATATACTGATTACAATTCTATGGAAATGTATCTTTTTTCACGTGACTATATAGCTGCTTTGCTTAAAAACACCTTTAGAATCACTTCTGACATCGATTTTGGAAAATTCATTAACTCGATTGGTCACGTGTGTCGATCTTTATTTTATATTAGAGCTTATCTGGAAAGTATCAATGGTTCTATGGTTGATATTAAAAAGGATTTTTTATATGATAAAAAATGTAATAAATGTCAGTTTGATCTAGAAAGCTATATAAAGAAAGTAGTTCAGGTTAATAAAATCGATAATAGCTCTGATACTTTATATGAAGAAATAATAGAAAAAGTAAATGCTCCTATTGATGATATAAGATTAGAGATAAAAGGGCATGATTATATGAAAGTTTTATACCTCTCCGTATGTAAGCATAAAAAAGTGGATATGAATGAAGCTGAAATGGCAAACACATTTTGGGTTTATTTAGATGACAGAGCATTAGTGAAAGAGCCTTTATTTCAAAGAATATGTAATTTAACTTCTGTTCGAGAAAACCGTTAATTCTCCTTTAAAACTGCTTTCTACAATAGGTTTCTGAGTTCAAGTAAGCACTCAAATTAGGGCTCAATATTGAAAGGTATAACTTTGCTGCCAATTTTTAAACATTGATTCATCTACACCGGCGAAGATTTGGAACATTTTCGATTAATTATAGGCATTGCAAGCTTGCTAGATCTTTGTCATAGTGAGAAAAGGTATGTAGTATTCCAGCCTTCAGGGGCTTTACAGAAATGGATTGCTTCTTATTAATGACCGATTAATGTTCGATTAACGTCGATTAATGTGAACCCCCTTGGCAGCTTGCCTGCCAACCATACCCTCAACGTCTCTCGGCCCTGTGCCGAGACTCCGAATTAAACGTATAACCTCTATAAACATAAACAGAAAACATGGTAAAGTATAACATAAATCTCGAGGGCAAAACCGTCCTCGTGACGGGCGCTGCTGGTTTTATTGGCAGCAACCTCGTCAAGCGACTCTTCCACGATGTCAAGAACATCAATGTAATTGGAATCGATTCAATTACAGACTACTATGATGTCAACATCAAGTATGAGCGTCTAAAAGAAATCGAAGCCTTGCATGGGGATTGGACTTTTGTCCACGCCTCCATCGCAGACAAAGACGCAGTAGAGAAAATCTTCACGGAAAACAAGATTGCCGTTGTTGTGAACCTCGCTGCTCAGGCAGGAGTCCGCTACAGCATCACCAATCCCGATGCTTACATTCAGAGCAACCTTATCGGTTTCTACAATATTCTGGAGGCATGTCGCCACCACGAGGTCGAGCATTTGGTCTATGCCTCATCCTCCTCGGTCTATGGCAGCAACAAGAAGGTGCCGTACTCCACAGACGACAAGGTGGACAATCCTGTATCCCTCTATGCTGCTACGAAGAAGAGCAACGAGTTGATGGCGCACGCCTATAGCAAACTCTATAACATCCCGTCAACGGGCCTCCGCTTCTTCACTGTCTATGGTCCTGCAGGTCGTCCCGACATGGCCTACTTTGGTTTCACTAACAAACTGGTCAAAGGCGAGACCATCAAGATCTTCAATTACGGCAACTGCAAGCGCGATTTTACTTATGTCGATGACATTGTGGAAGGAGTGGTCCGCATTATGCAACATGCCCCCGAGAAGCAGAACGGCGAGGACGGTCTTCCCATTCCGCCCTACAAGGTGTATAATATCGGCAATAACTCCCCCGAAAATCTCCTCGACTTCGTCACGATTCTTCAGGAAGAATTGGTGCGCGCTGGCGTGCTACCCAAAGATTACGACTTTGAGGCCCATAAGGAGCTCGTTCCGATGCAGCCTGGAGACGTCCCCGTGACTTATGCTGATACTACTCCTTTGGAGCAGGACTTTGGCTTTAAGCCGAACACAAGTTTGCGGGAAGGATTGAGATGCTTTGCGGAATGGTATAAAACGTATCGAATAAACTCAAACATAAGCACTTGCTAAACAGCTTAAGCAAGGGAGTCAGGATATAGAGAGTTTTTGTTTCAAATGGAGTGTGCACTATTCACTTGTGCATAGATTTATAGATGTCAAGTAAATCACTAAATACGAAGGTGGCGACAGCCACCAAATGGTCTGGCTTAACGGAGATTGCTGCAAAACTTGTAGCACCAATTACTACAATGGTTCTTGCGCGCCTACTTACGCCTGACGCTTTTGGAGTAATGGTAACTGCTCAGATGGTCATTTCTTTTGCAGAAATTTTTACTGATGCAGGTTTCCAAAAATATATTGTTCAACATGAATTCAAAGATGACGATGAGAAGTTCAAATCTACCGCGGTAGCATTTTGGTCAAACCTCATAATGTCGTTGGCTATCTGGGCAGGCATCAGTATTTTTGCCAATCCTATAGCTCGACTTGTTGGTTGTGACGGTGAAGGGATAGTTATTTCCGTGTCCTGTATATGTATACCTATGGAGGCTTTCTCGAGTATTCAGATGGCTTTGTTTAGGAGAGATTTGGACTTTAAAACTCTATTTTGGGTCAGAATTATAGGAATCCTCATTCCTTTGATAGTGACGGTGCCATTGGCTTTTGTAACCAGAAGTTATTGGTCTCTTATTATAGGAATGATAGCTTTGAACTTTACCAATGCTTTAATATTGACCATTAAGTCTAAATGGAAACCTCGTTGGTATTATAATATCCGCTTGTTTAAGGATATGTTTTCCTTTACGATGTGGTCTATGCTTGAAGCAGTTAGTATATGGCTGACATCGTATGTGGATATTTTTATCGTTGGTACTATGTTAAGTCAGCACTGTCTTGGATTGTATAGAACGTCTATGAGTACGGTGGGGCAGATAACCTCAATAATAACCGCTGCGACTACTCCCGTCCTGTTCTCTTCACTCTCGAGATTGCAAAATGACAGAGATCAGTTTAATGAAATGTTTTTTAGATTTCAGAAACTTGTTGGTATTCTAATCATTCCAATAGGGATTGGTATATTCCTTTTTAGCGATCTTATAACCCAAATACTTCTGGGTAGTCAATGGATGGAAGCTTCTCCGTTCATAGGCTTATGGGGCTTGACGAGTGCGATATCTATTGTTCTTGCTCATTATTCAAGTGAAGTGTACCGTTCTATAGGTAAACCCAAACTGTCTGTATTAGCTCAATGGCTTCACATAATAGTTCTTTGGCCCGTGCTATTGTTTTATGTGAAAGAGGGCTTTGAAGCATTATATGTAGCAAGATCTTTCGTGCGCTTGGAGCTTGTGCTTGTCCAGTTGATAATAATGGCAGTAGTTGTTAAGATGAACGTTCTTAAGATGATTACTAATATACTTCCGTCTGTAATAGCAGCATCTTTAATGCTTCTGATATTATTGTTTCCTTCATCCGATAGCATCTTCATCCAGCTATTATATGTGGTAATTTGTATTTGCATTTACTTTGCTGTTATTCTGCTATTCCCAGAAGAAAGGAGTATATGTTTTAATTTAAAGAAAATGTTAAAGAGAAAATGAAAGTACTTGTAGCAGGAGATTTTGCCCCACAGGCAAGACTCGCGAAGCAGATAGAGGAAAAGCGGTATTCGGATGTTTTCCCGGAGAATCTTCGTGAAGAAATAAAGTCTGTGGATTTCTCGTTTGTCAACTTTGAGAGTCCTATTGTGGAGGATGCCTATAAGCCGATACCTAAATGTGGACCAAATCTTCATTGTACTCTCGAGGCTGCAGAGGCGATTAAATATGCAGGCTTCACAGGTGTAACAATGGCAAATAACCATATCCTTGATTTTGGGACCAATGGACTTCATAAATCTGTAGCGTGTTGTAAAAACCAAGGACTTGATGTTGTCGGGGTTGGGAATAGCTTGAAGGACGCAGAGGAAATACTTTATATAAAAAAGAGCGGAAAAACCCTTGCTGTCATCAACTGTTGTGAACATGAGTTTTCTATTGCAACAGAAACATCAGCAGGTGCTAACCCTCTTAATCCCGTACGTCAGTATTATGCTATTCAGAAAGCTAAGGATAAGGCTGACCATGTGCTTGTAATAGTACATGGTGGACACGAAATGTTCCAGTTGCCTTCTCCTCGAATGGTTGAAACTTATCGCTTCTTTATCGATGCTGGAGCAGATGCCGTTGTCAACCACCATCAGCATTGTTATTCTGGGTATGAGATATATAATGAAAAGCCAATCTTTTATGGATTAGGTAATTTTGGCTTTGATCTTGATAAAACGGTATCCAAACGTCCGTGGAACTATGGTTATATGGTGAAAATAGAATTTGGCCAATCGGTTCATTGTAGCATTATCCCTTATTATCAGTATGCTGAAGAACCTCAGATCAAGTTGTTGGATAGTATAGCTTTTGATGACGAGATAAAAAAAATTAACGCAGTAATCAGTAGTAAAGAAAAATTGCAAGAAGAGATTAATGCTTACTATAAAAAGGTAGCTTCTTATGAGCTTTCTCTTTTAGAACCATATAGGGGGCGAATTCTAGGAAAGGTGTATAGCATGGGGCTATTGCCCAAAATGATTAAGGGTAAAAAAAAGTATAGTATTCTTAATCATATTATGTGTGAGGCACATTATGATAAGCTTCTTTTCGCTTTAACGCAAAATAGTAAATTATGATATCGATAATAAGAGGTTTTAATTACCTGTTATCCAATAGAACGCAGTTTTGTGATTCTATAGTGAATAATTTTTTTGGATTTCTTCCGGACAAGCAGTATCTGTCACTTAGGTACAGAATATTGATGGGAAAGTGGATTAACTGGAGGAAGCCCAAATTGTATCAAGAAAAATTGCAGTGGCTAAAGGTATATAATCGCCAGAAACGTTATACGGAAATGGTTGATAAGATTACTGCCAAAGATTATGCGGCAAGGATTATAGGTGAAAAATACATTATACCAACCTTGGGAGTTTGGGATAATTTTGATGAGATTGATTTTGAGAAATTACCGAATCAATTTGTGCTAAAAACCAATAATGGAGGTGGCAGCATGGGAGTAGTCGTTTGTACAAATAAATCTGTTTTAGATAAGAAAAGTGCAAAAAAACAATTAGAACTCTCGCTAAAAGGAAGTATATATAAATGTTATAGGGAATGGCCTTACAAGGATGTTAAGCCAAAAATTTTCGCAGAAGCCTTTATGGAGGACGATAGTGAGTTTAACAAGGGTGGACTGGCTGACTATAAATTTACATGTTTTAATGGGAAAGCCGATAATGTGATGGTCTGTTGCGAGCGTCAAACAGGTGAAACCAAGTTTTATTTCTTTGATCAAGCGTGGAATTTACTCCCTCTCAATAAGCGTGGAAAGGAAACTAATCCAAATTTCAAACTACCTAAGCCTGATTGTATGGATGAGATGTTTGAAATTGCAGGAAAACTATCAGAGGGAATTCCTTTTCTACGCGTAGATCTTTATTACATTAATGGCCGTCCATATTTCGGGGAAACCACATTCTTCCCCGCAAGTGGTTTTGATTCAAATATTCTGCCAGAAACTGAAATCTTGTTTGGAGATAAAATTCAGTTACCGAACGAATGAAGAGTCAAAAATAATGCTGTTGTGAAAAAATAGATACGGAAATGATTCCAATACTTAATGAAGTTACAAAGCATTCTTTGCTCAATAGGTGGATGCTCCATTGGAGCAGATTATCTATCCGTGACAGAAGTCAGTATTCGATCATTAGGACGAATGATATAATCGGTATGTTTGTTAGGTCGTTTAGCAAATTTAGTGCGCATACCGTCTAGCGATATCTTAATTGTATAATTACTAAGCCTGTAAGCAGAATCAAGTATGCACTAAATAATTCCGCAGCAGGGCAAAAAATCCATTAAAATGAAAACAATCGGTTTAGTTGTATCACGTAAAGAGAATGAAAAGCGTCGTGCTTTAGTGCCTGAGCACATTGCTCGTATAAAGCACCCCGAGGCTATAACCATAGAAAAGGGGTACGGAGATGTTTTGGGCTTTAAGGATGAAGATTACACTTCGAGAGGTTGTAAAGTAGCTTCTCGCGAAGAAGTATTGAAATGTGATGTGATTTGTGATCCCAAAGTTGGTGATGCAGAGTATCTTGAATTATTGCAGAACCAAACAATATTCGGTTGGGTACATGCTGTTCAGAATCGCGATATTACGGATAAAATAATCAAGCATCAACTAACGTCTTATGCCTGGGAAGATATGTATGAATGCGGTCGACATTCATTTTGGCGGAACAATGAAATTGCTGGCGAGGCGGCTGTCCTTCATGCTTATATGTGTCATGGGACTTCTCCTTTCCGCACAAAAGCAGCAGTTTTGGGTAGAGGTAATATAGCCCGCGGCGCAATAAAAATGTTGAATTATATGGGGGCTGAAGTAATCCAATATGATAGAAAGACAGAGCAGTTGTTTCAAAAGGAGTTGGGTGAATTTGACGTAATTGTAAATGCTATCCTTTGGGATACCTCGCGAAAGGATCATATTGTATACCGAGACGATCTTAAACGAATGAAGAGTGGTGCTTTGATCATTGATGTTTCGTGTGACAGAAATGGAGGAATAGAGACTAGTATCCCTACAACAATAGAAGAGCCTACTTATGTTGTAGATGGAATTATGCATTATGTTGTTGATCACACGCCAACTCTTTTTTGGAAAACAACTAGTGAGACTTTGAGCGATGAATTTTGTAAGTATATTGACTTTATCATAGAAGATAAAGCTAATTCGTGTCAGGTTTTATCTAAAGCTCATAATTTTGAAAATGGAGTAATACTTGATAATCGAATAATAGAGTTTCAAAATAGATAAGAATACATTGATAGATGAGCATATTGTCGAGCTATGCTCATCTATTAATTACGTTTATTGAACTCCAAGAGTGTTGATTTGTTTGATAAATAAACTGTTGTTTTCTGTCGAAATGATTTGCAGGAGATTGCGTTAATGAGTAGATGGGTATAACCATGGGAGTAGTTTTTAGACCGGAAAATATATATACGACAGTATGGTGTCTCTATTATATGCAGGGGACATTATATCCAGAGGGAAGTGTAATATCACGAGGTTTAATGGGAGTGTTTCTTTTAATGTCGATCTACTACTTTTTGAAAGTCCTTTCCTTTAAACGGAACCACCCAGTGATTAAAGCTTTTCAATACTTGGCGATAATGTTTGGAGTTTATGGTTTGTTACGATTGGGCGATGCTACACAAGAGTGGAAACGGGTAAATGATGCGACAACATATTTTAAACTGTACGAAATGTCTATCCTACCAATTTTTGCATATTACTATTTTGCAAAAACAGGTAGAATCAATAGTCGTTGGTTCTACAGAATATCATTTTTGTTTTTAGTTACCGCCATTGTAGCTTTTAACTATTCTCAAGCGATTGCCATGAAAACTTATGGGTTAGATGAAATAACAAATAATGCAGGATATATTGTGCTTTCATTATTGCCAATTGTTGTTTTTTTAAAGAAAAGTCCTTGGGTTCAATATGCGTTTTTAGTTGTTATTTTTGTGTTAGTCGTGTCAGGCATGAAGCGAGGAGCAATACTAGCTTTGTTGGTAGGAAGTAGTTACTTCGTGTGGGAAAGTTTTAAAAAGGCTAAGGGAAATAAAAAACTTTTATACATCTTCTTGGGTGTCCTTGTCGTAGCTGGAGGCGTTATGTATTTTCAGTACAAACTAGCAACAAGTGAGTATATGCAATATAGGTTGGGGAAGACAATAGAAGGGGATATGAGTGCACGTGATGAGATGTATCCTGAATTTCTTGAGTTTTATTTCCAGAATGCAACAGTTACTGAATATCTATTAGGATATGGAGCTGACGGAACGCTAAAAAATGTGGGAGAATTTGCACATCAAGATTGGATTGAAACTTTAATGAATCAAGGTTTCTTAGGTGTGTTTCTTTTATTGAATTATTGGTGGGCTCTCTTTATGGCAGCTTATAGAAGTTATGTTAAACGCTATGTAAATATAACCAATATTATAGCTCTGTTTTTGATTATCTATTTTACAAAAACGATGGTTTCCATGTCTATTAATGACATGACTATATTTTCAACCTCTGCTTTGGCCTATGCTTTAGCAGCGATGGACGATGCGCTTATTCGTAAGGATATAAACGATTAGCACTTTAAGCCATTTGCGACATGCAAGTGTAATGGGTATTGACTACATGAATATTGAAATAAAAGCAGTCTTATACGCAAAATGAAGAAAATAGTTTTATTTACGGACTGTCTCGGTGCTGGCGGCGCACAGCGACAACTGGTAGGTTTGGCGATAATGCTCAAAGCTAAAGGGTATGACGTAACGGTGGCCACATATTACGATATAGAATTTTACAAGAAGCATTTGGATGATGCTGGTGTACGAAATCTTTTAATGCCGAATGCAGGTAACACGAAAAAACGGATTTTGGCTGTGCGTACATTCCTAAAAAAAGAGAAACCCGATTGGGTGATAGCATATCTTGAGACACCCTCTTTGCTTGCTTGTATAGCTAAGGTTACTGGCTGTAAGTTTCGTTTGATAGTGAGCGAACGCAATACGACGCAAACTGTTGGAATGAACGAACGTGTGCGCTTCTTCCTTTATCGTTGGGCAGATGCAATCGTTCCCAACAGTTATGCGCAAGAGAATTATCTAACAAGCCATTATCCATGGATGCAAAAGAAGCTAAAAACAATAACCAACTTTGTGGATCTTGATTTTTTCTCCTTTATAGAGCGTAAAAAGCGCGATGTTCCCGAGATTGTAATTGCTGCTTCAATATGGAAATCTAAGAATACGCTCGGCTTTATTGAAGCGGTCAAAATACTGGTAGAAAGAAACTGTAGGTTTCATGTGTCTTGGTATGGGAAAAGTGAAACTAATATTGATTACTACAACGATTGTCTGCAAAAAATAAAGGACTATGGTATTCAAGAGTATATAGAGTTGAAAGATAAAACCAAGCAGATAAAAAATGTGTATCATAACGCAGATCTGTTTTGTCTTCCATCATTCTACGAAGGTACGCCTAATGTGATATGTGAAGCAATCTCTACTGGACTGCCAGTTGCTTGCAGTGATGTTTGTGATAATCATATTTATGTGAAGCCTGGTTGCAATGGTGTCCTTTTCGATCCCAATAATCCGAATGATATGGCAAATAAAATATCACACCTCTTGAATTTGTCTGATGTTGATTTCCAGGAATATCAGAGATACAGTCGAAATACTGCAGTTGGTAAGCTATCTAAGGAAAGTTTTGTTGATGCCTATATTAAAATCATCGAATCATGAGTATCCTTTATAAGCTAAAGCGAAACCTTATGGTTAGAGGTGTGGTTTCGCTTTTTCGTCGTTATTTTGTTAGAAAATCTGAGTTTGGCAAGTTTGGCAACGATGCGCGTATAACGCCACCATGTGCGTTGAGTGGCGCTCGTAATATATCTCTCGGTGAGGGATGCGTTATTGGTGCCAATGCTTTGTTGTATGCTACTAATGCCAGAATAGTCTTTAAACGGCATGTAGTAGCTGCTCAGGGGTTACATATCGTGACGGGAGCGCATGAACGTCGTATAGGACGGTTTTGCGCTACAATTACAGAGGCAGAGAAGGACCATTCTAAACAGCTTGATGCAGATGTCGTTGTCGAGGAGGATGTGTGGTTCGGCCTTGATGTGCACGTTATGCCAGGGGTGACCATTGGTCGAGGTGCGACTATTGGTGCGGGAGCGGTAGTGACAAAAGATATTCCTCCTTATTGTGTTGCAGTAGGAGTTCCTGCGAAGCCGGTAGAGTTCTATTGGACCGTTGAGCAGATTCTCGAACATGAAGCACAGTTGTATCCTGAGGATGAAAGATATACTAGAGAACAACTAGAAAAAATAATGAAAAAATGACTAATGTTTTACTTTGTACTCCCTATTTGCAGTCTCCAGAAGTGGTTTCTGGAGGAATTGGGATATGGGCGAATAATATCTTAAGCTATCACAACAAGATAGAGTCTTCCATCGCTATAACACCCGTTTCCTTCGACCGTAAATATCGTGTAAGAGAAACCGACAGTGCGATTAAACGCCTGTGTTTGGGTCTCAAGGACTATTGGGGATCAATCAGAAATACTTTTGCTCGCATTGATGCGGGCGGTATAGATGTACTTCACTTGTGTACGAGCGCAGAGTTGAGCCTTTACAAGGACTTGTATATCCTAAAAAGGGCCAAACGTAAAGGGGTGAAGACAGTTGTGCATTTCCATTTCGGACGAATCCCAAAGGTCGTCAAGGCAAACAATTGGGAAGGTAAGATGGTCTTGAAAGTATGCAGGAGTGCAGATTCTGTCATTGTGATGGACAAGTCTTCCTATTTATGTCTTGAATCTAAAGGGTTTACGAATATTCATTATGTACCAAATCCACTCTCGGAGTCTATTATAGAAGAGGTTGCTGAGTATGAAAAGATAATAGAGCGTGTTGATAAAAAAGTGCTCTTTGTGGGGCATGTAATTGTTACCAAAGGTGTCTATGAGTTGGTAAAAGCTTGCTTGAATGTACCTGGAATCGAACTGCATATTGTAGGTACAGTGGACGAGTCAATCAAGACTGATCTGCAAGCGATAGCCCAGCAACGTGATAATGGATCATGGCTAAAAATGCGCGGTTCAATGTCCCATACTGATGTTGTAAAGGAGATGTTGTCGGCTCGATATTTTGTTTTGCCTTCTTATACGGAAGGATTTCCTAATGTTATTCTTGAGAGCATGGCTTCTTCTTGTGCTATTTTGGCAACTAGGGTAGGGGCTATACCTGAAATGCTTGAGTTCGATAGTAATCATCCGTGTGGCGTGGAGTTGGTTCCGCAAAATGTAGAGTCTATAGCAGATGGCTTGTCAGCCCTTCTTCCGGATAAAGAAAGAAGCCGCAAGCTAGGACAAATGGCTAAAGAAAAAGTACTAAATACTTATTCTATTCCTATCGTTTGGAAGCAGCTTTCGGAAATATGGAGTAAAAAAATATAATTATGGAAATGTTGATTCGTACTGTGTTCTTTTTCTTGCTGTATTTGAAATGCCGCATTATATATCGTAAGCAGGTATATTCAGCGTGGTGTGTGCTATGAAAGGGTCTAATATCCTTTTTAACAACGCTGGGGGGGGTAAAATCAACATTTTCTCCCATCCATTCAGCAATATGTTTGGATTGTCGCAACGATGCATTATTGTGGCAAAAAACGGTGGAAAGATAGTCATCAACGAAGGGGTTGGGATGAGTGGGTGTACCATCTACTCAATGGAAAGCATTACCATCGGGCGCAATACTGATATTGGTTCGGGATGTAAAATCATAGACAACGATTTCCACCCCTTACCCTATAGTGAGCGTTACCCTGTGGAACGGCTTGATCTTCTGAAAAAGCGCCCCGTTGTGATAGGGGAGGGCTGCTTCCTTGGAGCCAACTCCATCATATTAAAAGGTACGACATTGGGAAAGAACGTCGTGGTAGGAGCTGGAAGCGTTGTGAGTGGCACGTTCCCCGACAATGTGATTATTGCGGGGAATCCTGCGAGAATAATAAAAAACAATAAAGAGTGAGGTTTTGGCGGGTCATGTTCGCTTGAACGGTGAATATAGTGGAGTCAATGGTTTGAGCCAAAAGAGCATCAAATTGTTCCATGATTGGAAAGATTCTTCCAAAAGGAGTGAGTTTTTCGGATTTTATTTGTACATTTGCCATGTCATTCGGAGATTTTGCTATACTTGTTAGTGCAGCACTAAGTTAGGTGAAAAATCCGACATGGCAAAATTCTGAGCAACTTTTTGTTGCTCAGGTACTTATAAAAAATGCTAACTCATAGTGCTGCGGAAATTAGGTAATGTATAATCAATCATTCTCTCCAAGTGAACTATATGTTTGTGCAACGCAGGCAGAAAGGAGAAATAGTGGTCAGAAAAAGGAAGACCTTGTAAAGGCCATTGATGAAGAATTGGATGATTCTTTAATTGATAGTACATATCAGTTTGCCATTAAACAATCAGATGGTCTTTATCTTAATGGTAGAGATAAGCACGAATTCTGCTATCTTTGTCAAAAATTGATTCTAAGGAAGATTCAAAAGAACATCCAAAAGATATATTCAGTTCATCAAACGGATAGGAACACTATCATTAAACAGATGAAGATTCTTTTATGTGAGAATGTGGATATGTGGGTGGTTAGATTAGACGTAAGACATTTCTATGAGAGCATCAATCGTGAAGTCATTTTGAAGAAATTGGTAGAAGATGCCAGACTATCGTATACGACATTGGTTTTATTGCAGACACTATTCAATAATCCGATTATTGCTTCAAATACAGGTCTTCCAAGGGGACTGGGTATAAGTTCTGTGTTGTCAGAATTATACATGAAATACTTTGATTTAAGTATAAGACGAGTTGGTGGCGTATACTATTATGCACGATTTGTTGATGATATAATTGTGTTTTGTAGTGATCAATATAGCGCGAATATGGTAATAAAAACTGCAAAGTTTGAGCTTTCCAAACTTGGTCTGACTCTTAATGAGAAAAAGTCATATATATGGGATTCCACCAAGTCTAATAATCTTGTTTATCTTGGATATGCTTTTAATATGGTTGGCAAATCGCTGGACATTGCTATTGCAGAGAAGAAGATAAAGAAAGTCAAGACAAAGTTGACTAAAGCTTTTGTGCGCTTTGCTAAAGACCGTAATTTTGACCTCCTTAAAATGAGAATTAAATTTCTGACAGGAAATTTTACCATATACAGGGAGGACACTTTGCTTCCAATTAAAGTCGGCATCTATTTTAATTATAGGATGGCTACAAATATGACGGGGGTAAACGATTTGGATAGATTTTATCAACGATTGCTACATTGTCAAAGAGGAAGGTTGGGCAGCAGACAGAGGCTGGCGAAAGATAAGTTGAGGGATTTAGAGAAATACTCTTTTCGCTTTGGCTTTGAACATCATGTAAATCACTATTTTACAAAAGAGCAATTGAGAACAATTACAAATTGTTGGTTATGAGGATAGAAAGTAAGTTGAATAATAAGTATCGAGTGCTTCTGACAGAGGTGTTGCCATACGAATTACCTCTTATGTTGAACAATGATGCCTTCTATGAAAATATGCAGGATGAATCGTTGCGTAAGGCCTTCCTTGATGTTTTTAATGGTATTGTTAAATCTGGTACATGGACAATACCATTTGATTATGATATCAGAAGAATAGGAGGAGAGCGAAGTCGAAAGTTGAGTTTAATGCATCCAATGACACAATTAGATTGTGTGGAACATTATGCGAAATATGATGATTACATGATTAATCTATGTTCGTTTAGTCCTTACTCTATTCGGCATATTGTCAAAAAAGCCAAGTGTATATTTCCATCTGAGGAAGTTGATAAGGAAATAACATCAGAGGATGAGCTGGAACGACCAGTCGAAGTGGAGGAGGATGAGGTTGATATTCGCTATCGTTCATATTTTAAATATGAGAAGTATGATTTGGTTTATAAGTTCTTTGAAAGTGGAGACAGTTTGCGACTTGAGCAAAAAATACTCTCATATGTTGAAGATAGATGTCTCTGGATGTTTCTACCATATTTATACGCACTCTGTGACATGGGCGGTAAAAGGCAAAGATATAGCAAAGAAAAATACTAAAGCCAAGACATTTGAGAATGATTTTGACCATCTGATGCAGCATGCTAACTATAACGAAACAAATGGCATCATTGTGGGACCAGAAATATCAAGAATATTTGCGGAGATTATACTTCAAGCAGTCGATTTAGCCATTCTTCGGGAGTTGAAGGAGCAATATGGATATAAGTTGGGGCGTGACTATGAAATAAGACGCTATGTGGATGATTCTTATGTCTATGCGACATCACGAGAAATATTAGAGAATGTTTGCTCGGTGTATCAAGAACAATTGGCTTTCTATAAGATGGATATTAACAAGAGCAAACTCGAATATTGTGTTCGTCCGTTTACTACAGGTGTCAGTGATGCAAAGCGACAACTGAATAGACTGATTGTAGAATTTAAAGAAAACCATTTGCAAGTAAACGATGATGGAATTTATGCGAAGAGAATCAAGAAAGATATGAGCGTCTTTACACTATTCATCAAACAATTTCGTTCAATAACGCATCAATATCAACAAACATGTGGTGATTTGAATAAATATGTGTTAACGCTCTTGTTACGGCAAATTAGATTTGAAATAAAAGCGAAACGTGTACCTTCATTAGGCTTATTGACCGTATTTACAGAGATTTCATTTTATATCTTCTCACTTGATATGCATACTACTGCCTCATATAGATTGTGTTCAATTTTGGAATGTATTGTGAGATGGGCGGATACTTGCAAAGATAAAAACATAAAGCAGGAACTGCAGAACAGAATTCGCCGTGAAGCAAAACGTATACTTGACATCTACAAGAATGAAAAATGTGAATCTAATATGAATATGGAAGCACTTAATTTGCTGATAACTCTGAATAGATTGATTGGTTATAAGCTAACGATAGAACAAATAAAATCATTATTTGGGATAAATTGCAATATGGAAGAAAGCTATAGCAAGCTTAATTATTTCCAAATATGTACACTATTATACTTAATTGAGAAAGATAAATATTATCAACCGATAAAGGATATTATCGAACAGGAAATCATCAGACGTTTTCCGGAACAGCAAGTATTAAAAAAATCTGAAAACGCTCATTTGTTCTTTGATATTATGACATGTCCATACGTGGAGAAAAGTGTTGGTATGAATATAATACGAAAAGCGACGGGAGTAAGTGAGTCACAGGCATATAAAAAACGTTCAAAGTTGGCAAAACCAAAACGTTGGTTCTTTGACTGGGACAAGAATCATGCTTTGGTATATTTCTTAAGCAAGAAGGAATATCATTCGCCATACGAATAGAAAATACAGAGAACTAATTCAGACCCGAAGAGACAGTCTAATGCAGATTCTAAGTAAAATAGAAGAAGCGGCGGTACATACGGATGGACGAGGCAACGAAAAAGTACAGTTTTCAACTGACTTCTTTCAATGCCATGGCTATTGCTTAGTACATTCCGAGGAGCTTTGCTCCACACACTAATGATCCTCAGAGGTTTGTTTTAGTTCTCCTTTTTGATTTTAGCTTTAGCATATGGTAAATTATTTTGTAAGTATTCGGTGAAAGCCGTATTGTGCGCCTAGAAAAAGTTTCGCACTTTTGCACCGTGATTTTAAAATGTTCAAATTATGGTACAAGGCAAGAAAGCATTCAACAACAGCAAGCCAAAGTTCGCCGAGGTTGTGATCGGTGACAGTGAGGCGAAGGAAATGCGTGTGGCGGCAATAGTCGCCCCTCCCGCAGTCCTTATCTAAAACTGGTCTATCCCAATGGCGTGACGCTTATCCTTCCTGCTGACACCAGTGTCGAGCAGCTTCGGGTTTATATTGGCATAACCGTGTAGGCTTATGGCTAGAGTTTGTCAGCTGACGGATGATCCGAGTGGACCGACAGTACAAGCTGACTGCTATGAGGGCCTCTTTTGGAAGAGCCATGCCACGGCAGAGCTGGTTGCCAAGATGGAAAATGCGAAGTACGTTCTCCATCAGCCGTTCAACCGTCAGATAAAGAAGATGGCGCAGGGTGGCTTTCCGATGGCTGCGGCCACGATGGATGACTGGCACCAGGCTGCCTGTGGAATGATAGAACCCTTGTATGGTGGGACATTATCTGATTCTGTATCGCTCGGTGACAACAGGAATCCCCGTCTTCCTCGTTAACACCCACAACAAGTGTGGGCGTGGCAAGGCCGACATTATGGACAACCTGAAGGATTGGACCGGCTTACTCTATTTCTCCATATTATTACTATCATCACAGCTTTTTTGAGGTTGCATTCTTGCAAGGTTCAAGAAATAAGTTTATCTTTGTATTTTAAAGTTTATCTGCTAAATAATTAAGGTTATGATTCACGAAACAATACATATAAAGAACTTAGGACCTCTTGAAGATACTGGCGTTGTCGATATAAAACCGCTAACGGTGTTTGTCGGAAATTCAGCAAGTGGCAAGAGTACACTTATGAAGGCTCTTGTGTTAATGCGCTACATATTCAAACGCCTTTCTATCAGAGCTTATTTCCATAACTCGCATATAGAAGAGAATGTTATAAGCTTTAGATTCAGGGATTTGCTGCGTGATAATATGAGTGTGTTGGTTACTGCAGATACATACATTCATTATGTTGTTACTATAAACGGGAATTCGTATTCTGTAAGTTATTCAGGTGGCAAGCTGTCTTACAATGCAATAATACCCAACGAGGACTTATGCTTCTTCAAAGAAGTGTGGGTAGCAGAATCAAGAAGTGCAATTGCTCCACTATCAAGTCAAGGCACATTGGCTAAAAACGCTTATTTGGGATTCTTCTTTAATGAAACATTTACCGAATTTGACAATGCAACTGACGCAATAAAGCATTTTGATCTTAACTATATCGGTTTGGATATGAATGTTGAACGCGGAGGCAACAACCAAAAGAAGTTTATACTTAAGCCTAAGGGTAGCAATTACTCTTCGTTTGAACTTCGCCATGCGTCTTCAGGTATACAGACAACTGCGCCTTTAATAGCCATGATGAACTATTATGCCCAGGCTTTTGACTTTAAGTTGGCTCAAAAACGTAGTATCATTGACTTGTTGTTTGAAAAAAACCTTACCACTCAGTATCGCCCAGAAATGGAACTTACAGATATGCCAAAATATGTACACATACATATAGAGGAACCGGAATTGAGTCTTGACCCAACATCTCAGATTCAGATGTTGAACGAAATAATACGATTGGCGTTTTATTCAAAGGTCGACAGCCGTGAAATAGGATTGGTACTTGCTACACATAGTCCATATATAATTAATTCTCTGAATCTGTTGATGAAGGCTCACGACTGCAAGACGGATATTGACGGTGCACATGTAGGCTATGATGACCTTTCGGTATACCAGATTCTGTCGGGAGGAGTAGCTGACTTGAAAGTTAAAAACATTCACTACGTCAACACGGATAGACTCTCAGAGGATATCAATAACATATATGATAAATACCAAGAATTAAAGCAGTTGCAAAATGAAGAGTCTCTTGGAAAATGACCTTCCTGCGTTTTATGGCGTAGGAAGAAGATGTATATGTGATGAAAACACAACAAGTTTGAGTGAATTTGACCTTACAGAGGACAATACACAATTTGTTGTTGGTTACAAAGAGGGTTACGCGTCTTTTTGTGGGAATCCATTTAACTTGAGTGTAGTCAATTATGATACATATATTGGCAGATATACAGGTACCAAAATCTCTGATGGTAAGCGCAGGTGCGACTTTATCTTGACAGATACTGACACTTATAATATTATTCTATTGTGCGAGGTGACAAGCTCTATAGGCGGAATAGAAAATCTATCTCGTCCTATTGAAAAGACCCAAAAAGATGGAACAAGAACTGTTGTTTTTCCAAAAGGAAAATATCAAAAGGTTGAACTTCAACTCTATCAGAGCTTGGAAACCTTAACTGAGGTGCCATCAATATCGTCGTATATAAACAACAAGAAAAGAAAGGTGTGTTTAATGTCATACCTCATAAAACGAACAGAGGACAATGCTGTTAATGCTTTCAACAGAAATCGTCTGATGGAAGCGGAGGAGGCTGGCGAAAATGGAGCACAGATAAGTTGTCCACAAATAGAACAGTTTGGCTTTGACTATTATAGAATAAGTCATGATTATTCTTTCAGAATAAGTAATAGTAAATAAACTTTTATCCCCATCCGAGTGGCGGCATTAGCGCAGAGCGATACTGCGGTGGGGATCTCTATTTTTTTTATTTTTTACGATATGCTGTATGGGCAGATGTTTCAGTCTTCATTTACCAGTTTCGAGGATTTTCTGTATGGGGATGCAAAGAGAGACACGTTTGTGCTTGGGTACGACTGTTTGGTGGAGAAGTATTTAGAATATGAGCAAAAAGAAAAGATATAGCATAATTTTCTACCTGTCAGAAAATACATGGAGCAAGAGTGGTATTCCCTGCCCTGATTGCGTGGATGAAAGTAATTATCAGGCATGGAGCAGATACCTGTCAAAGCAGATAGACAAGTTGCTATGTGTGGAGACCATGCAGGCAGCAGAGTTTCAAGAAGAGCTGGAGAAGATTCGTAGAGACAGAGAAGAACGTATTGCCCATCAGAAAAGACTGGATGAAGCTGCCGAGGTGCGCAGACGTAGAAGCTGTATGGCGCGTCCGAAGATAGATTATATCCCGAAGGGGTTGAAGGTGGATTTGGAGGAGGCTTACGCCGGGTACTTCAAGCAGGAGGTGGAGTTTCGCCCTGAGAATAAGGAGGATTTCTTGTATATGCTGCGGCTGCTGGAGCGCTGGGAGAAGAAGTCAATACCGGCTGTGTTGGCGAAAGGGAGGCCTGACGCTGCGTATGCCATAGCCATGGGGCTGTGTGAGCATCTGCCATTGCTGATATATAGGGAGGATATTAGAGACTATCTGAATGATTACAAGCTACGTATCGGCAAACTGATCTATGCGAGCTTTGCTGCATTGGTAGATAGTGTGGCAGCATGGAACAACGAAGAGAAGCGAGAAGAGGTCTTCACATATATCTTTACGCATCTGTCACGGTTTGATGGCTTCAAACGAGTGCAGAACAATATACAGATGTTGGCACCAAGCAAGAAATTCGCGGGAGAGCCATTGAAGATCGAGCGAGAGATGAATGACGAAGAAGAACGCGCTGCAAGAGAAGCTGAACGGAGACGACGGGAGAAAGAGCGACAGATGCTGGAGGCAGAGAAAGAGGCCAAGTCACTGATACCACTGAACAAGGACTATGAACAGCGTATCTTCAACAAAAGAAATGTGGATTGGGATTGTTATAGCATCTGGCAGCTGATGTTGGAAGAGAACAAGAATATTGAGACGTTGCTTGCCGTTGGAGAATACCAGACGGCAGCATTGATGTTCCTGCAACTGACGAAATCCATGTGTAGACACTTTGTGATGGATAGGCACTGGGAGTATTTTGATGATATGTATAGTCCAGAATATGCCATAAATGACTTGACAGAGGAGTTTGAGAAGTTGGCGAAAGAAGGAAAACTGCCTGTGGATGTGAATGTTTATTTGCATGAGGCGTGGAAAGAGATTGAGGGAATGGAGAGTTGTACGGATTATGGAGTGCCGAGAGGGACATTGCCCTTTTAGTGGGCTGTGGGTGTTCGTTGACAAAAACCTGCTATTGGGTGGGCTTAGACAAAAACCTGATGCAGGGTGGAATTTAGACAAAAACCGAGATAAACCCCGTATCTGTTTTCCGAGTCTTCGACTTGCTTTTCATCCATACAAAGCCTTACGAGAACGAGTTCTCGACTGCTTTATCTGAATGCAAAGCTGTGGCACGATGTGCCACTCGGAAAATAGATACGGCGATAAACAGAATAAAATCCATTGGAACTTGCGAAACTGTGGATTGTATATTAAGGTGCAAAATTCCCAAGATTTTCAACCAAAAATTCCCAAGATTTTCAATTCAAAATTCCCAAGATTTTCAATTTGCGGAGAATGTAGTATGAAAATGTCGCCTCGATAGTAACACATAATCGAGTTGAAACCTATCTGAGTCACATGGAAAATCCCTGATACCAAAATTTATTTTGCCAAAATGCTGCCTAATACCAAAATCTTTGGCGGCAAAATACGGTCTGACACCAAAATTTTTGGTGGCAAAATCGACGTGGACACATAAAAGACAACTTGAACAACTTTTACAACAAGTAACAACTCTTTCGGTAAGCCATGAGCAGAACTGAGCCTGCTCAAGTTATGCCATGGCGAGAAAGAGTGCCATGCAATGGAACAGCTTCGCGGGGACATCGACTCTTCGAGGCCATGCTGACCAAGGGTTGCTGCAAGGGAAACAACTATGAACAAAACCTATCACTCGATTTTCCGGATGAACCATAAAAAAGGCTTGTCGGAAAAATGAAAAGATAGGGTTGGGTGTGTTGCTTCAATGCTGCCTGCTGATAAAGGAAAACGACCCTAACAATGGGTACGGCAGAAACAACGCTTCGCAAGGGTGAAGGGGAGCGTGTGCGGACTATGTACGGTTTTGAGCGAAAAAAATGAGTGTTTTTGAAGAAATCGCTTATGCAATTCGTTTGGATGGAGAAAAATGGCTATTTTTGCATGGCGGGTCGTTGGATGTGCAAAAAGCATGGTCAATGGGCTTGCTAGTATTCATACATTAAAACAATCAGCAAAGGATGAGGTTGAATAGTTTGTCTTTACGAAATATGCGTCTTTTTGGGGATCCTGCCAAGGATATAGTTTTTGATGGTAGCAAGAATATCACAATTTTTCTTGGCGATAACGGTTCGGGAAAGACGACTATAATGGATGCCATCATCCACATGTTGAGTCCGTTTATGGGTGAGTTTCCGGGCTCTTCCACTACGCAGTTTACGGATTCTGACATTCACAAGGAGGACGGAGTGCGTACGGCGGACTATCTGAGTGTGAAGGCTGAGGTGCTAACGGAAGATGGTGAAGCCGTAAAAGTGGTTCGCTCTCGAAAAGGTAGTTCTGTCCCCAAGGAAACGACTGACTTGCAAGGCCTCAAAAAGTATGCTGCCAGCATTATGGAAAGGATGCAGGCGGATAAGCTCGTCGAGTTTCCATTAATAGCCTATTATGGCACGGGACGTGGGTTTATTCAGATGCCTGAGCGTCGTAGAAATTTTGCAGATGTCTTTGAGCGTTGGGATGCCTATATTGGTGCTCCTCAACCCAATACGGATTTCAAGCGGTTCGTGAATTGGTTTGACTTGCAGGAGGATGACGAGCGCAGGGAAAAAATAGAGCGCAACGACACCAGTTATCAATCGCCGAGCCTGAATGTGGTGCGTGATGCGTTGGCAAGATTCATTGGTAACAGATGCTCTAATCCTCGTATTCTCAATAGGCCTTTGCGCTTTGTCGTGGACGAGATGCAGGATGATGGCACTGTGCGCGAAATGCGTCTGGAAGAGATGAGCGATGGCTATAAAATTGTGATTGCTATGGTGGCTGATATCGCTTCGCGTATGATTGAAGCGAATCCTGTCACGCCCCAGCAGCCTAACCCGCTGAATGCTTCGGGGATCATATTGATAGACGAAGTGGACTTGCATCTTCATCCCAAATGGCAGCGTGAAATCCTGAAGCAGCTGAAGGACACATTCCCTAATATTCAGTTTCTCGTCACGACGCATAGTCCTGTCATTGTGGTTGGTGCTGCTGATATAGCTCAGGTCGTCAATTTGAACGCTGGTGGCGCTATGGAGCAAAAGGCGTTTGGAAACATTGCCCTTTCAAATGTAGGACAGGTGTTGCTTAGCGATCTCTTTGGGCTTTACTCTCTTCAAGCTCCTCAATGGGATGAGAAAATCAAAGAGCGTGACTCTATTTTGCAGAAAGAAAAGCTGACTGGTGCTGACAAAAAGAGATTGGCTGAGTTGGACAAGGAGATGAGTGGTATGACTACCATCCAAGACTCTAATGCTATTCGATCAGCCATGTTGTTGGAGAAAATCGCCAAGCAACTAAACGTTAAGCTATGAGAAAGATAAACAAGTCGGCGTCTGTTCCTCCTACTCTGAAGAATGTTTCTGCTCCGACAAATCCATCGGAGGTACGCGAGACCGTGTACCGGGCTAATGATGTTCGTCAGCAACTGATGAAAGACCAGTTTCATAAGTGTGCATACTGTGAATGTCGTGTGACGCTCCCATATAATGATGTGGAACATTATCGTCCAAAGGCATCTTATTACTGGCTGGCGTATGAATGGAGTAATCTTCTATATGCTTGCAGTCTGTGTAATCGAACATATAAAAAAGCATTCTTTCCTTTGGTAGATGAATCTCAAAAAGTGACGGCTCCAGGCAGTTTGGAGGCGGAGAAACCTCTTCTTATCAACCCTGCCGTAGATATCCCTACAGACCATGTGAAGTTTCGTCGACATGAGATAGTCGGGGTGACGGATAAGGGCAGGGAGACGATAAAACTGCTCCACTTGAATGACAGGCAGAATCGTCCGGAATTGGTGGCTGACCGGGAGCGGTTGTACGAACAATATAATTTGGAGTTGGATAAGATTGATAAGGTTGGTCGAATCTTGCTGGAACCAGGGCTTCCTCGGAATGTGAACTGCAAGGAGTCATCGAATTTTCGAAGAACAGCATTGGTTTGATGAAATCTCCTAAAACCGCTTATTCTGGTATGTTGGTAGCTCAGGCTGTTGATTGAAAAAAGAATTGATTTACAAAAAAGGGTTTGCGTATGAAGTATCCCATCGGCATACAGGATTTTAAGAGTATTGTTGACGGCGGTTTTGTCTATGTGGACAAGACGGCCTTGCTGCACAAGATGGTGACGGAGGGTAAGATTTACTTTCTGAGCCGTCCTCGTCGGTTTGGCAAGAGTTTGCTTGTCTCTACGCTGAAGTATTATTTCGGTGGGGAGCGGGAGTTGTTTCGAGGCCTGGCCATCGAGGACTTGGAGCAGGAGTGGGAGCAATATCCTGTATTCCATATCGACTTCAACAGTACGAACTATACGAAGGGTGGGGACACGCTACCCAAACTGATTCGGGGTATCATAGAGGAATGGGAGAAGCTGTATGGCTACGAGGGAAATCCCAACTTCGATGATGGCAAGCGCTTTGTCGATCTGCTCGCCCATGTGCACAGGGTGACGGGCAAGCAGTGTGTGGTGCTTATTGATGAGTATGACAAGCCGCTGCTCGATGTGCTCGACTCGGGAAGGACGGAAGTAGTAGGCAATGGCAGGGAGGTGCTGGTAGAAGACATCAACCGCGAGACGCTCAAGGGTTTCTACTCTGCCTTCAAGGCTGCTGACCAAGACTTGCGCTTCGTGCTGCTCACGGGTGTGACGAAGTTTTCGCAGGTGAGTGTGTTCAGTGGTTTCAACCAGCCGGAGGATATCAGTATGAGTGCGGCCTATGAGGCGGTTTGCGGTATCACGGAGGCAGAACTGGAGGGGACGTTTCATGACGAGATGGACGCTATGGCGGACGAGATGGGAGTGGGCCCCGAGGAGGTGCGCTTATTGCTGAAGCGGCATTATGACGGTTATCATTTCAGTAAGCGGAAGACGGACATATTCAATCCTTTTAGTCTGCTCAATGCGCTTAGCGTTAGGGATATCCAGGACTATTGGTTTCGCACGGGTACGCCCAGTTATCTGGTCCGCCTGCTCAGCCATACGGATGAGAACCTCAACGAACTGACGGGGAAGTATTACGACACCTCGGACTTTATCGACTACAGGGCGGACGTGGAGCGCCCGTTGCCCATGATCTATCAGAGCGGTTATCTGACCATCAAGGACTACGACCGCTTCTCCAACTCCTACCTGCTCGACCTGCCTAACAATGAGGTGAAAAAGGGATTCCTCACGCTGATTGCTTCCAACTATCTCGGTACGAAGGAGTCGGCGAACACCTTGGCGATACAACTGACGCGTGCTCTTCTGCGCGATGATCTCGACACATGGCGCAAGAGCCTGACGGCCTTCTTTGCCAGCATCCCTTACTCGATGCGTCGGAAGGATATGGAGACGGAGAAGGAACGCTATTTCCACTATACCTTCTACCTTATCTTCCGCATCCTCAGCACCTACCTCGTGCTCACGGAGAAGCAGCAGAGCGAGGGGCGGGCCGACTGCATCGTCGAGACGCCCAAAGGGGTGTATATCTTTGAGTTTAAGCTCGACGGCACGGCGGACGACGCCTTGCGCCAAATAGAGGAGAAGGGGTATGCGCGCCCCTATGAGGCCGACTCCCGTCCCGTCCATCGCGTGGGCGTCAGTTTCTCGTCGCGGACGGGAACGATTGACGACTGGAGGGAGGCGTAGGTAGCGCATGGAAATCAAATCAGCGAATAGTCACATTAATACTGTTAGAACATCATGAGCACCATGAAAAAGGTACATATAGAGAAGAAAGAAGAACAATCTCCAGTGGAAGCCGCAAGTCCTGAAAAGGGCGGGGGCAAAAGGCGAGGGAAGGCGACAGCCCAAGGCGCCAAGAAGACGAAGGGCCGGCGCAAACGAGCCAAGGTCGTGATGCCGAAAATAAACAATATGCAGAAGCCTGCGGGCATGAAGCTCGAGGAGTGGCAGATCGCGTTGCGAAAGCTGCAGGCCGAGAAGGAGACCTTTGCCATACGAATGGTGGACGAACAGTATGCTCCGGGAGAGTTTCGGGTGGTCAATGCGGCTACGAGAAACGAATACAAGGTGGTATATCGGGGGAAGGACAGCCTGTGGAACTACTGCTCCTGCTATGACTTCAAGACTTCGCAGCTCGGCACTTGTAAGCACATGGAGGCCGTGAAACTCTGGGTGAGAAAGAAGCGCAAGAAGGTGCAGGTGGCAGAGCCCGACTATAGTTCGGTCTATATCGACTACAAAGGGCCGCGCAGGGTGAAGATACGCATTGGCGATCATGGTCGGGAGATGCTGGAGCGATTGGCGAAAGACTATTTTGACGAGTCGGGTGTGCTTCGCGAGGATGCCTATGCCCGCTTTGACGTGTTCGTTCAGGCTGCCAAGGCCATTGCTCCCGACTTTCGCTGCTATGACGACGCCCTCGATTATGTCCTGGAGCGGCGTGACCGAATCAAGCGTTGCCGGTTGTTGGAGGAAAAATACACGGACGAATATCTCGACCAAATGCTCACCGTGCCGCTCTATCCCTACCAAAAGGAGGGGACGCGCTTCGCCGTGCGTGCCGGCAAGGCCATCATTGCCGACGAGATGGGACTGGGCAAGACGTTGCAGGCCATCGCCTCGGCAGAGGTCTATCTGCGTGAGGGCATGGCTGAGCAGGTACTGGTGGTCTGTCCCACGTCGCTGAAATACCAGTGGAAGCGGGAGATAGAACGATTCACGGGCGGTGACAGGGTAGAGAGTAGTGGGAAAGGCGTGGAGGACGGATTGACCATTCCGAAGGTGGTGGTCGTAGAAGGCACTCCTGCTAAGCGCGCCAAACTGTATAAGGCGCCCGCACCCTACAAGATTGTCTCTTACCACACGATGAGCAACGACGTCAGACAACTGGGCAAGTTGGATACCGACGTGTTGATTATGGACGAGATACAACGGCTGAAGAATTGGGACACGCTGATCTCCCGTGCTGCCCGCAAGATAGCGTCGCGCTATGCGGTCTTGCTGTCTGGCACGCCGATGGAGAATAAGTTGGAGGAACTCTATGCCAACATGGAACTGGTGGACCAGTTTTGTCTCGGACCTTACTACCAGTTTCGCGACCAGCACATCCTGCTCCATCCCGAGACGGGCGGTATTATGGGCTATAAGGACCTCAACGCCATAGGCGAGGCCGTCAGCAACCGACTGTTGCGGAGGACGAAGAAAGGCGTGCGCCTGCAGTTGCCCAAGCGGAGCGACCAGTTTGTGCTGGTCCCGATGACTCAACGCCAGGACGATCTCCACTCGGAGTTTAAGTGGGACTTGTTGGTGATTCTGAACAAGTATCGCAAATACCACTACATGACGGAGCAGGACAGGCTGCGCGTGCTCAAGTTGCTGGGTCAGATGCGGATGGTGGCCGACAGCACCTTTATCTTGGAGCAAAATCTCACTACGCGTAGTGATGTCAAGATAGCGGAGGTGATGAACCTGCTGGACAATGTCTTGGAGAGTGGGGACGAGAAGGTGGTCGTCTTCAGCGAATGGGAGCGCATGACCCGTCTGGTGGCGATGGAACTGGACAAGCGGGGCATACGCTATGAGTATCTCAATGGGCGAGTGCCGTCAAAAAGGCGCGGGGAACTGGTAGATGATTTCACAACACTTCCCGAGAGTCGGGTGTTTCTTTCCACTGATGCTGGATCTACGGGTCTCAACCTCCAGGTGGCGAGCACACTCATCAATATGGATTTGCCATGGAATCCTGCTGTCCTTGAACAACGCATTGCCCGTATCTTCCGTCTCGGACAGGAGAAGCCCGTGCAGATCATCAACCTTGTCTCGAAAGGTTCTATCGAGGAGGGTATGATCAACAAACTGCGATTTAAGAAGTCGATGTTTGAGGGAGTCTTGGACGGCGGTGCAGACACCGTATTTGTCGATGAGAGCAAGTTTAAGAAACTCATGGACGACCTCGCAGTTGTCATGGAGGCAACGCCAGACGCTCCCGAGGTGGAATATGTGGACGAAGAGGTGGAGCAAGAGCAGAAGGGGAAAACGTCTATGGAGGCCTCTTTGGACGAAGCGCTCGCTGACGCATCGGAGGCAGACGATGAGTCTTCTGTAGATCAGGAGTCGTCTGTGGACCATGAGTCTTCAGCAGACCATGAGTCTTCAGCAGAGCATGAATCTTTAGCAACCCACCAGTCTTCCGAGGGACAGCACCCTTCAGCAGACCATGGGGCTATTGCAGACCAGGAGCCTCCTGCGAACCACGTTCCTTCTCAAGGACAGACGCCAACGAAGGCACAGGACGGCGCGCAGGAGCGGCCTTCCAGCCACCATGCTTCGCCCCATCCCCAGCAATTAGTCAGTCAGGGTGTTTCCTTCTTTAGTGGACTGGCCGAAACACTCAAGTCGGCTGAGGCTACTCAGCAGTTGGTCGATAGCATCGTGGAGACTGACAAGGAGACGGGTGAGGCCCACCTGAAGATACCCGTCGGTAGCAAGGACACCGTCATGCAGATGCTCACGCTGTTTGGCAAACTGATGAACAAGTAGCGATTGCGATGTAACGAAATCGGGACGCTCCGCGTAGGCTGGATGTGGCCTTCGGGATGCTTTCGGGAAGCCTTCGGGATGATGTCAGAATGATTTTGGGATATTGCCCTTGAAATAATCATCGGCCATTGGAAATGAGAAATGATTTCCAATGGCCGATCGTTTTTTATCTGGACCCTCAGCATCCGACGGGGGTGGGTGCTGAGGGCGGCAGGAGGCTAAAGGGAGTAGAACTCCGTGAAGGCGCGGACGCAGTACTCATGGTCGGCTACGCTGCCCGTCTCGCGGCAACTGTGCATGCCGAGAATGGCATTGCCCATATCGACACCACGCAAGGGGACCGTGGAGGCCAGGATGTTGCCCAGGGTGCTACCGCCTGCCACATCGCTGTGGTTGACGAAGCGCTGGCAGGGCACACCCGCCTTGCGGCAGATCTCGGCGAAGATGGCAGCAGAGACGGCGTCGCTGGCATATTTCTGGGAGGCGTTGAACTTGATGGCGGGACCTCCACCGAGCATGGGGTGGTTGGTCGGGTCGTACTTCTCGGCGTAGTTGGGATGGAAAGCGTGGGCATTGTCGGCAGAGATCATGAAGGCGCGCTCCACCGCCTGCCAGTAGGCTTCCTCCGTGCCACTCTGCTGACGGGCAATACGCATCAGCATCGAAGCCAGGAAGGGGCTGCCTGCACCCTGCTTGGTCTGCGATCCCGTCTCCTCGTTGTCGAAGATGGCGAGCACCTGGGTGGTGTCGCTCTCGGGAGCTGCAATCAAGGCCTCGAGTCCGGCAAAGCACATCGACAGGTCGTCGAGGCGGCCCGAGGAGATAAACTCGTCGTGGACGCCGAAGGTGCAGGCGGGCTGCGTATCAGCGAGGTAGAGGTCGAAGTCGAGGATGTCCTCGTGGCTGACGGGACGCTGCTTGCTGAGTTCCTCGACAATGACGTTCATCAGCAGGTTGTCCTGCTCCAGTTCGTCGTTGATCAGTCCCAGGAGGGGAAGCATATCCTTCTGCTTGCTCAGTTTCACGCCGTCGTTGACCTGACGGTTGAAGTGGATGGCGAGATTGCTGATCTGGAGCAGCGGACGACGGACGTGCATCAGCATTGTCTCGGGCGACATGGCATCCTTGCCGCGCACGATGACGCGGCCAGCGAGCGTCAGCGGACGGTCGAACCACGTAGAGAGGATCGGGCCACCATAGACCTCGGTGTTCAGACGCACTAGTCCGCCCTCACCCGTCATCTCGGCATGGGGCTTCACGCGGAACGTGGGGGAGTCGCTATGGGCGCAAATCATGTGGAATCCCGTCTCGGCCAGCGGTTTGCGACCTAGGCGGAAGGCATAGACCGAAGAGTCGTTCTTCGTCACATAGACCTTGTCGCCAGCCTTCAGTTCGCCGAGGGGCTGCTGAGGGTCAAGGCGGCGGTAGCCGTTCTGCTCGAGTTCACAGGCTATGTTGCGCGCGGCGAGGAAATTGACGGGCGACGCATCCAGAAATTTCAATAAGCGATTGATCATAAATCGGTTGTTTAAGATGAGTAAATATTTCGGCCACAAACTTACACAAAATTTCTGAGATACCCATCATCAGACGGCAAAAAAATCATACTTCCCCCGTGGCTTTTCTCCATTTACCGTGGTTTGCGGATGGGCATCGGGGCAAAAAGCCATCCATTTGCAGCGTGAACCCTCCTTTTCTTTGGCCGTGTCGGCTTTTATTGCTAAATTTGCACCTACACAATCACCAATAGAAATAAGGAACAAGCAGATCATGATAAGAGAGAATACTCCCGATGTGGCTTTCCAGTTGCTGCCCGAGTGGACGGAACAGGAGGCCGTCGTGCTGGTGTGGCCCGACGAGCAGACCGACTGGGCCTATATCCTCGACGAGATACGCCAGACCTATGTCGAGTTTATTGAGGCCATTGCCCGGTATGAGGCCGTGTGGCTTGTGGCGCGCGATACGGCGGCGGCACGAGCGTGGTTGGCAGGTCGGTTGAGCGATCGTGCGCTGGAGGCGATACGCTGGATAGAGGCCGAATACAACGACACATGGGCGCGCGACACGATGCCGCTGACGCTCTCCGATGGCAGGGGACGGCTGCGGATGATGGACTTCCGCTTCAATGGCTGGGGCGAGAAGTTTGCCAGCGACCAGGACAACCAGCTGGGGCGCGTGCTCCAGGGAAAGGGAGTCTTCCGCTGTCCGATGGACCATTGGGACGACTTCGTGCTGGAGGGAGGATCGGTTGAGGCTGATGGCGAGGGCCATCTCTTTACGACCTCGCTCTGTCTGTTGGCCCCTCATCGCAACCAGCCCCTTACGCAGGGCGACCTGGACGAACGGCTTCGACAGGCTTTCGGCGTGGATCGGGTCTATTGGATCGGTCATGGATCCTTGGAGGGCGACGATACCGACGGCCATATCGACACCCTGGTGCGCTGTGCGCCGGGCCATACGCTGCTCTATGTGGGTTGCGACGATGAGGCCGATCCGCAGTATGCCGACCTCAAGGCCATGGAGGCCGACCTGCAGGCCATCAATCGCGAGGCCGAAGTGGCCTACCGACTGCTGCGCTTGCCGATGCCCGATGCCATCCTCGACGAGGAGGGGAATCGCTTGCCAGCCACTTATGCCAATTTCCTGATCGTCAACGGGGCAGTCATCGTGCCTACCTACGACCAGCCACACCACGACGCCGAGGCGCTGCGTGTGGTCGGCGAGGCCTTCCCCGATCACGAGGTGGTGGGAGTGGATGCGCGGACCGTCATCCAGCAGCACGGATCGCTCCACTGCCTGACCATGCAGATCCCCGTAGGCGTGGGCCAAGGAGGGGAATAAACCGAAGGGGCTGGGGCGGAGGAAAAGCCCCGTTGGCCCTCATATCGTAGAATATATCACAAGACTCACAATGAAAATAGGAATCGTACAACAACACAATACCGCCGACGTGGCGGACAACATGCGCCGCCTGGCTGCCTCCGTGGAGCAACTGGCCCAGGAGGGGGCGCAGCTCGTCGTACTGCAGGAGTTGCACAACTCGCTCTACTTCTGCCAGACGGAGGACGTAGCCAACTTCGACTTGGCGGAGCCTATCCCCGGTCCATCGACCCAGTTTTATGGCGAACTGGCGAAACGTCTGGGCGTCGTCATCGTCACGTCGCTCTTTGAGCGCCGCTCAGCAGGTCTCTATCACAACACGGCCGTGGTGATAGAGCGCGACGGAACGATCGCAGGCAAGTATCGCAAGATGCACATCCCCGACGATCCGGCCTACTATGAGAAGTTTTACTTTACTCCTGGCGACCTCGGCTTCCGTCCCATCGACACGAGTGTGGGCCGCTTGGGTGTGTTGGTCTGCTGGGACCAGTGGTATCCGGAGGCAGCGCGCCTGATGGCCTTGCAGGGGGCGGAGATCCTGATCTACCCGACGGCCATCGGCTATGAACCCTCCGACGTTGAGGAGGAGCAGCAGCGCCAGCGTACGGCGTGGACCACCGTGATGCGCGGCCATGCTGTGGCCAACGGACTTCCTGTCGTCGCTGTCAACAGGGTGGGCTTCGAGCCTTCGCCCGTGGGCAAGGCGGAGGGACAGGCCTGCTCGGGTGGCATCCAGTTTTGGGGATCCAGTTTTGTGGCTGGGCCTCAGGGCGAACTCCTCTGGCAGGGATCGGACAGCGAGGAGGCATTGCGCCTGTTCGACATCGATCTTGAGCATAGCGAGAATGTGCGTCGCTGGTGGCCCTTCCTGCGCGACCGCCGTATCGACGCCTATGAAAAAATCACCCGCCGCTTCATCGACTGACGCGTGCAATACTTCTTTACCATCACTTGACCATTGCTAAGGTTATGAAAAGAAATACTATCCTGGCGGCACTGACCGCCGTATCGCTCTCTGCTGCCGTCACTCCCGTCGGCGCACAGCAACTGTTGCCGCAGCCCAAGCAGGCTGTCTTTGGCAAGGGCACTTTCAATCCGCAAAAGGGTGTCGTCCTGATGGAGGAGACTTCTGGGGCGGGTCACGGCAAGGAGTACTACCGACTCCATATCACACCCGACACGATGCGGGTGGCCTATGCCGACTCCACAGGCCTCTTCTATGCTACACAGACCATCAGCCAGTTCCGCAAGGGAGACCTGCTGCCCGTCTGCGATATCGAGGACTGGCCGAGCTATGAGTGGCGTGGCTGCATGATCGACATCTCCCGCCACTTCTTCCCGCTGAGTTTTCTGAAGAAGCAGGTGGATGTCCTCGCCCATTACAAGGTCAATCGCCTTCACCTCCACCTCACCGACGCGGGAGGATGGCGCATGCAGATAGACCGCTATCCCGAACTGACGAAGAAGGCGGCATGGCGCACGGAGAGCGACTGGACGAAATGGTGGATAGACAACGACCGCCGCTATATGAGGGAGGGCGACCAAGGGGCCTACGGAGGCTACTATACGAAGGACGAGATGCGCGAACTGGTGGCCTATGCTGCCAAGAAAGGCATCACGGTCGTGCCCGAGATCGAGATGCCGGGACATAGCGAGGAGTTGACCGCGGCTTGTCCCCAACTGAAGTGTGAGGGCAACCAGGAGGCGCAAGGCGACGTGTGTCCGTCGAGCGAGACGACCTATGCCGTGCTCCACAATATCCTCGACGAGGTGATGGAGGTATTTCCGTCGAAGTGGATCCATATCGGTGGCGACGAGGCGGGCAAGGGTAGCTGGGGGTCGTGCCCCAACTGCCAGCGCAAGGCTCGGCTGCTGGGGCTCCGTAGTACGGCAGACCTGCAGGGGTATCTCATCCAGCGCATCGCTGCCTATCTCCGGCTGGAGGGCAGGGAGGCCATCGGATGGGACGAGGTGCTTGACGACAGTCTGGCTGCCCATGCGCCTTCGCTCGGCGAGAACGTCAACGTGATGGTATGGCGCGACATCAAGGCGGCTCAGCGGGCCATGCGCAGGGGTCACAACGTGATCCTCTCGCCTGGCGACTACTACCTGGACCGCTACCAGGACGCTCCGCCCACGGAGCCCTTTGCCGGAGGAAGTTATCAGCCGCTGCGCAATCTCTGGAACTTTGACCCCGCACCCTATAGTGGCGACGGCTTCACGGGTCGTGTGCTGGGTGTGCAGGGCAATCTCTGGACGGAGTATATCAAGACGGAGGACTATGCCGAGTATATGCTCTATCCCCGCGAACTGGCCATCGCCGAGGTGGGATGGAGTGGACGTAGCCGCTCCTACGAGGAGCTGAGTGCTGCCGTCGTGGCGCAGTATCCGTGGCTGGCTGCGCAGCATGTCCAGGCCTTCGACCTCAGACGGGAGAAGGGAGACCGCAAGGAAAAGCAGAAGCCCGTGCGCCATCTGGCTGTCGGGGCAGAAGTGACCTACCACCAGCCCTACTCGCAGTCGTATGTGGGACAGGGCGACGGCACGCTGACCGACGGGATGTGTGGCGGATGGTCCTATGGCGACGGCCGTTGGCAGGGATTCATGCAGCGTCGCGACACGACGGTGGCTCCCTTCGACATCACCATCGACCTGGGCGAGGAGAAGCGGTTTAGTACCGTCAGCCTCGACTTCATGCAGAGCGACGGCGCCTGGGTGTTCTATCCCAGCCGCGTCACCATCAGCATCTCCAGCGACGGCGACCATTTCGTGCCTGTCTATGACCAGGCGTACACCCGCGAGCGACTCAATGTGGTCGGTACGCGTACGGTGACGTATCAGGGCAAGAAGCAGAAGGCGCGTTTCTTCCGTATCTCCGCCAAGGAGGACAATCCTGGTGAGTGGGTCTTCACGGACGAGGTGAAGGTGTATTGACGCGGGATCGCGGTAGTGGCAGGTCGGCCATTGGAAACGGGAGAAGTCGTTTCCAATGGCCGATTTTCTTTGTGGAGGAGTGGCGAGGGGGGCGCTTGTGTAACGACCGTTAAACTCGCTAAGTGATGTTAAATTATTCTCGGCTCTGTGGTTTAAGCCATAACTTTGCGGCTTCTTTCCAAATAGGTATAACGAATTGATTGTATTCATGGTATGAGTAACTTGAGAAATGGAAGCACTGCCGAGAAGCGCTGCAACCGTATGGGGTGGATTGGAATGCTCGTCACGCTGGGCATTGTCTTTGGCGACATTGGCACGTCGCCTCTCTATGTGATGAAGGCCATCCTCCATGTGGGCCAAAGGGTGGACGAACCAATGATCTTGGGTGCGCTGTCTTGCATCATCTGGACGCTTACCCTGCAGACTACCGTCAAGTATGTCCTCGTGGCCCTGCGGGCGGACAACCATGGCGAGGGAGGCATCCTGGCGCTCTACGCCCTGCTGCGTCGCCACAAGAGAAAGTGGATCTATCTGCTGGCCCTTATGGGAGCAGGCACCTTGCTGGCCGACGGCATCATCACGCCTGCCATCACCGTGACCACGGCCATCGAGGGTTTGGAGAGCGTCAGTCCACATCTGCCCGTCCTCCCCATCACCCTGGCCATCATCACCGTCGTCTTCTTCGTGCAGCGCTTCGGCACGGAGAGCATCGGCAAGTCGTTTGGTGGCTTCATGCTGCTGTGGTTTCTCCTGCTGGGTGCGGTCGGCACGATCAGCCTCGTCTCCTGTCCGCAGGTGATCCGGGCGCTCAATCCCTATTATGCCCTGCGGCTGCTGGCGACGTCGCCCGAGTGGTTTCTCGTCTTGGGCGCGGTGTTTCTCTGTACTACGGGTGCGGAGGCACTCTATTCCGACTTGGGACATTGTGGTAGGCGAAACATCACCGTGAGTTGGGCCTTTGTCAAGACGATGCTCATCCTCAACTATCTCGGGCAGGGAGCGTGGATCCTCTGCCATGCCGACGTGGCGGCTTCGGTCAATCCGTTCTATGCCATCATGCCTCAAGGCTTGCTGATCTTCTCCATCGTGATGGCTACAGGGGCAGCCATCGTGGCAAGCCAGGCCCTCATCAGTGGCACGTTCTCCATCTTGAGCGAGGCGATGAACCTCGACTTCTGGCCTCGGATGCGCATCAAGCATCCCACTCATGTCAAGGGCCAGCTGTTTATCCCTGCGGTCAATATGGCCATGTATATCGGTGTGGTGCTGATCCTCCTCCTCTTTCGCGACTCCTCCCACATGGAGGCCGCCTACGGACTTGCCATCACCATCACGATGCTGATGACCACCTTGCTCCTGGGCTTCTACCTGCGCCAAAGGGGCGTGTCGCGCATCCTCTGCATGGTCTTTGTCGGCAGCTACTGTGTCATAGAGGGCATCTTCCTGGCCGCCAACCTCTCCAAGTTTCTTGCCGGAGGATGGTGTACGTTGCTCATCGCGGGCGTTCTTTTCTGCATGATGCTGGTGTGGGTGCGTGCCAAACGTATTCGCCGTCAGCATATCTCCAGCAAGCCGCTGAGCGACTACTATCAGATCATCTCCGACATCAAGGCCGACGATCGCATACCCAAGTATGCCTCCAACCTGGTCTATGTCAATCATACGGGAAAGGAGAGTACCGTGGACGACAAACTGATCTATTCCATCATCAACAAGCAGCCGAAGCGTGCCGACCACTATTGGCTCATCAACCTGGAGTATGTGGATGCGCCCGATACGCTGGAGTATAGTTGCAGCACGCTGGTGGAGGACACGCTCTATAGCGTGACGATGCGTATCGGTTTCCGCATAGAGCCTCGTGTGAGTCTCTATCTGCGCCAGGTCGTCGAGGACTTGGTGGCAGAGGGCAGGGTGGATCTGACCAGCTGCTACCCCTCCTTGCGGCGCTATGGTGTGGCGGGCGACTTCCGCTTCATCATCATCCATCGCGTCTATTATCCCGAAGACTCGTTCGACCGTCGCCACAACCTCTTGATGAGTCTCTATGCGCTCATAGGCAAGATCAGCATCGACGAGCCCAAGGCGCTCGGTCTCGACACCTCGGTCGTGGTGGTGGAGCGCGTGCCCCTGATTCTCTCTCGCAGGGAAGGCCACGTCCGTCGCATTGTCCCAGCCTTGCCCGAGGGGGAATAGGCGGGGCGTGCGAGGCGTTTTCCTTGTCGGTATATGCTTTGGGGGCTGTGCCAAAACCAATGGTTTGACACAGCCCCCAAAAGATAAAGTCGTCAGGTCGGTGCGTGGCGTGAAGAAAGACGCCTCAGCGTCCTACTTCGTCTTGGTGAGCACATACAGTTTGGCCGTCTCTCCCTCGGGCTCGTTGCCCAGCGAGTCGGTCATGACGACGTGCTGGTCGTCCTTCACCTTGTAGTAGGTCTGCTCGCCACTCGACGGGCGTTCGAGCACCAGTACCTTGCCGTCGAGCACGCGCAGCACGCCGCTGGCCTCGTCGTGGCCGTCCTTGCGCTCCAGGTAGTCCTGCGTCAGCTGGTAGGTGCTGTCGGCATGGATGGTGAGCACGGTCTTGATGCCCGGGCAGTCGGCGGCAGGGAGGGTGCCCTCATAGGTGCCGGCGATGGAAGCCAGGTCCATGCTGTCGATAGAGGCCGTGTCTTGGGCCACGCTGGTGGTGTCGTTGTCCGCGGTGCTTGGAGCGGTCTTCTGGTCTGTACAGGAGGACATCAGCGCCATGGCGGCGAGTCCCCAAATCATCCAATTCTTTTTCATACTTCTCGTTTTGATAACAAACTTTTTTGTATATAGAGCGGCATCATCCGCTATGGCTTGCAAAAGTAAGTAAAACTTTTGGCATGGATGAAGATTCTCAGAAAAAACATCATCCCTGTAGATTTTTGGTGAAATGGCTATATTTCCATATTGCCAAATATTTTGCCAACTTTCTGCTAAACCCAATTACTCCTCATGCCATTATGAATCTCATGTGGAAGTCACTTGGCTGCATGATGGTCGTTCAGAAACCTGCTCACGTCCTTGACGGCTTCTTCAAAGGCTGTGGGTTGTCCTGGGACTGTTATGAATAGATGGGTGGCGGTGGGATAGACGCGGTAGATGACGGGTCTGCCAAGGTTGTGGAGGCGCTGGACAAGTTCTGCAGTTTGGTCCAGGAGAATGTCGTGGCCTGCCGATATGAATAGCGCGGGCGGCAACGTTTTCAATGCGTCGTCATCACACAGGCCTACCGACACGAGCGGCTTGCGCTCCTGACGATTGGCATAGGCTTCGTTGAACGCTTCGAGGAGCTCAGCATCGTTGCCATACCCCTTGGCATACTTTTCCCAAGAAGGAGTCCTTTCGGTGAAGAGTTTGGTCACGGGATAAATCGGTATCACTTTGCGAATGCCCGATGCTGACATGGCGGTTGCCAATGCCAGGTTGCCCCCAGCACTGTCTCCTCCTAAGGCTATCATCGTGGTGTCGCCTCCCCAGTCGGCCGCGTGTTCTTGCAGGTAACGTACTGCCCTTTGACAATCTTCGAGTGCGGCAGGGTAGGGGTGGGCAGGTGCCAGACGATAGTCTAATGCTGCCACCAGACAGTCGGCCTCCAGGGCTACGGCGGCACAGAACCGCGCGCAACTGTTGATGCTGCCAAAGCACCATCCTCCGCCATGGAGGTAGAGCAGGATGGGGCGCTTGCGGTCAGTCTCATGCTTGGGAGAGAAGAGACAGATGTTCTCTCTCGGATAGAAAGTCTTGACGCCTTCCGGCAAAGTAGGCGGCTGGTTTCGGCTCTGCCTTATCTGCTGTAGTTCGGTGTCATTGCCTTCCATTGCTTTCCTTACGGCCATCATCTGTATATGCTGCAGTCCTGGCTTCATATTGGCCAAGAAGTCCTGCTCCTCCTCCAACATCTTTTGCTGGCGGATCGAGTCGGGACAAGCAGCCCGACAGGTGAGAGTTGACACGAGTATCATGACTGACGTTAGAAGTATAAGTGATCCTTTTGTCATTTTCAAATCTTTCTTTTCTTCATTTCTTTCTTTTCTTCATCCATTTCTTCATCACCTGGTGATTGCCGTGGTTGCCACCTTTGTAAATTCTTGTGGATGGTTCACCCGGTGGGCCTGAATGATGTCTGCAAAAGTAAGAATAAAAAATGGAAGCGCAAAAATCAAAGCAACACAATTGACCAGGTGGTAGCCTTTAGTTACCCTCCCTGCCACTCATAAGTTATCATCGAAGTCGGTCTTAAGTTACCATCGGGAAGGTGGCTATCTTAGGGTCAAATTCTGTGGAATATTCAGGTCAAATCTGTAAGATCTTTAGGGTCAAAACCAGTAGAATATTCAGGATAAAAAACTGGTAGGACACACTTGCGCTGATAGAATCTCCATGCTTTTCGTCCTCTATATACATAGACGTCGAGCAGCGACTACGAATATAAAGATCGTCAACGAAAACGAATATAAACGTCGTGCAACGACTACGGACATAAACATCGTACAACGAAAACGAAAAACGGAGGACGCAAAGATGGATAGAACAACAGCCGAAAAGGAATGGCTCCGCCGCATCAGTGGCGGAAAGTCAGCGGTTCCCCAGAGGAAGCCGACGAGCGACCAGACGAGCGATCAGTCAAGCAGCAAGTCCAGGTCCAAGCCTCAGCCGACGGCCAAGAAGCATGGCAATGGCTTTGGCGACATTGCCGGCATGGAGGACCTGAAGCAGCGGGTCAAGGAGGGCTTTATCAATGTGCTCCAATATCGTGATCTGGCCGACGCCTACGGCATCCGTCCTCCCTCCATGCTCTTCTATGGGCCTGCGGGATGTGGCAAGACGTTCTTTGCCGAGAAAATGGCTGAGGAGGTTGGCATCCACTTTATCAAGGTCGTCCCGGACGATTTGGCCAGCACCATGGTGCACGGCACGCAGGAGAAGATCGGCGAGGTCTTCAAGAATGCGGAGAGACACGCGCCGGCATTGCTCTTCTTTGACGAGTTTGACGCCATGGTGCCGCGTCGCACAGGAAACGAAAACAACCAGCACTACGACAGCGAGGTGAACGAGTTTCTCTGTATGCTCAACCATGCTTCCGACAAAGGGGTCTATGTCCTTGCCGCCACCAACCATCCCGAGCGCATCGACAAGGCCGTGCTGAGGACGGGACGCATCGACGAACTGGTCTATGTGGACATGCCCGACCACGAGGCCCGCAAGAGTCTGTTTGCCCTGGAACTGGCCAAGTTGCCAAGGGAAGAGGGCATAGACATGGACCGGCTTGCCCACCTGACGCAAGGCTACAACTGCAGCGACATCAACTATATCGTGAAGTCGGCAGCGCGCAAGAAGTTCAACGAGGCGATAGGCTGCGGAGAGCATACGCTGCAGAATATCACCCAGAAGCAGCTCGAAGAGATCATCTCCGGGCGCAGCCCCTCGGTAAGCAGTCGCGACCTGCGCGAATACCAGCGCGTCCACAGGGAGTTTTCGCCCAAGGACAAGGGCGGTCAGCCGGCCAGCATCGGATTTCGATAACAACAACGTATAACCCATCAATGTAAACGATTATGAAAGAAAAAATCTTAGAGGCTTTTGCCCGTCTTGGTTTCTGCTTGGAGAAGAGCGACGACGTCGGCTATGAGTTTGAGTATGAGGGCATGACGCTTCTCTATCTGTGCAACGAGGACGACGAAGACTTCCTGACCATTGCGCTCCCAGGCTTCTATGAATACGACGAGGAGAATGTCGCCACATATTGTGCGCTCTCGGAGAAGATCAACGCCTCGCTGAAATATGTCAAGGCGTTCACCCCGGGCCATAGCATGTGGCTCTGCTACGAGCGCGAGCTCTTCGGCGGCGAGGACCTGGAGGCCTTGATCTCTCGGATGATTGCCCATCTGGAGGCTGGCGTGGTCTTCGCCAGCAAGGCGGTGAAGGCCATCGAGGAGCAGTTCGCCGATAGCGACGATACGAGCGAGGGCTGCGAGGAACTGACGGACGACAACGAATCATAACTGGAGGACATTCTTATGGACAAAAGATCAATGGTCATCAGCGTGCTGGAAGACATGGGCTACCAGCCGCGGGTGGATAGCGACGGCGACGTGTTGTTTCGCTTTCAGATGAAGCACCTCTATGTGCTTGCCACCCAGCAGGAGGAAACTCCCTTCCTCGTGGTCATGCTGCCGCAGTTTTACGAGATGAGCGAAGGCGAGGAGATCAAGGTCCTCACTCTCTGCAACAAACTCACGCGGGAGGTGAGGCTGGCAAAGATCTACATAGACACCAACCTCACGGAGGTCACGGCCAGTTGCGAGTTCTTCTACAGCGATGAGGCTTCCCTGCGTCTGCAACTGGAGCATTCGTTGGTGATACTGGGCCGGGTACGCTCCGTTTTCCGCCAGGCGCTGGTGGAGTTCGAAGAGTAATTGGGATTATATATATAGTGGTAGGGTGGGTGCGCTTGTCGAGCCCGCCCTATTAACGTTTAACGTTTTTGTTTTCGCCTCTCCGTTTAGACCTCTCTGTTTTGACGTTTTTGTTGAGGCTTGAGAACGAAGCCACGTTATCGCAGGATAGCGTTTATAATGATTCCAACTGCTCTTGTTGCATGGACTCATATCGTTTAATGAAAACGTTAAACGTTATAACGTTAACGAAAGTGGACTTTCAAATTGACTAAAGAAAGAGTTGCTTGTTTCTTGCCCTAAGATTATAATATACAATGTATAATATAAGTATATATAGTAATAAAGTAGATTTGTATATTATTTATATTATTATCTATAACAAACAAGGCGTATTTTATGTTTATGTAAATAATATCCTAAATACTGTCTTCTTCTCTTCCTCATTTCCCCCTCTCCCTTGTCGAATGCGAAAACAAAAACGTTAAACGTTAAACGTTAAGATGTAACAAGTAGGGTGTGTGCTTGTTCCTTGCCAACCCTTAACGTTATAACGTTTAACGTTTTCGATATCGGGTGTGCCTTGTCGAGGAGGCCTCATGGAAGTCAGCCTATTGCTTTCCGTTAAAGATGACGGAGAGCGAATGCGTGGCAGAACTGTTCAAGAGGTATGCTGAAATAGCAAAGTAGAAGCCATGTAAAAGAAGGATGCTTTTATCCCACAAACAACAATAAATAATACGAGGCGTAGCTTGCAATTAAGTTACCCCTCGCTTTTAGTTTTTCCTGTTAATCCAAATCTGTAATAACAAGTTTGCCATTCTCATCCACATATCCCCAAAACTCACCCTTTCGAACTGCAGCACGTCCCTCACTATAAGGACACACCTCATCATATTCTAAAAGCTTATTTTCGTTATTCATATTCTTCTTTTTAAACTCTAAACACCATACCTTCATTACAAGCCTCAGCATTTGGAAAAATTGATTTCACCTCTTGTTCAAACTGTTGCTCATCATCGTACCTTATAGAGTAATGACCGATAATCAATTTTCTGGCATTGGCACTTTTCGCGATGTTTGCGGCTTGATGGGTTGTACTATGAAAAGTATTTATTGCTCGATTCTCGTCATCAGCAAGAAATGTAGTCTCATGGTAAAGCAAATCAACATCTTTTAATTGAGACACCATAGATGGATTATAAGCTGTATCACTGCAATAAGCGTAACTTCGGGGAACAAACTCACTTGGAGCTGTCAATTCTTTATTGGAAATCAATGTTCCGTCAGGAAGTATGTAGTCATTACCACTCTTTATCAACTTGAAATCACGTTTTGGAATGTCGTATGACAGGCATTTCTCTGGCAAGAGTATCCGTTTCTTTGGCTTTTCCCTAAATAAGAAACCACAGCACGGAATGCCGTGTTTTAAGGGGATAGTTTCTATCTCCATCTCTTCGTCTTCATATATTTTTTGATTAGAATTGCCCATAAACGTGTTGATATTTACATTGAAAGGTATGTGGCAAAGTTCTTTCAACATTAACATCAGAATGTCTTTCAAATCTTCTGGTACGAAAACATTGATGTCCTTTGTCCTACCCAGCATCAAGTTCAGTGAAGAAAGCAAAGGCACAAGACCAAAGAAGTGGTCGCCATGAGCATGACTGATAAATATATTGTCCATATTCGTCAATTTTATGCCAGACTTCCATATCTGTGTCTGTGTTCCTTCACCACAATCCACCATAAACAACTTATCATGCACATTGACAAGTTGTGAAGTTGTCATGTGTCTGCCAATTGGTATGGCAGCTCCACAACCCAATATGTTCACTTCAAACTTTTCCATATTCAGTTCTTCTATATTTGTTGTCGTTTATATCAACAGAGAAACCAATCGCAACTAATAGGTTCAGGCCTTTTTGAGTGTTCTCTCCATCGTTTATATCTCTTATATACCTAATTTCTGTAGCACTATGAGTTAGCATTTTTATAAGTACCTGAGCAACAAAAGTAGCTCAGGATTTTGCCATGTCTTTTCCCTTACACCTCTGTATGCAGGATGTATGTCAGGAATGTTGAGTGCAAGTATTCTGCTGATGTTCATAGCGTTCTCTGTTAGTTCCGTGTCAATTATTCTACTCTCAAAGCTGGAATTTTATTCTCGCTATTTTTGCCTATATGCCATCCGTCACACCATGCACATTTATAGACAGAGAAATGGACGCCATGTTTCTTTCCCATTGCTTCTGCAGCCTTTTCCGCAACATACTTTGATGGATATGCCACCTTAGGCTTACCACTTCTTCGGGAGATGTGGCTATATTGACTGAATATGCCAAAAGCATCGTGCGTGACGAAAATGTTTCGCCATGCGCCCTTTCTCGTCAACTGATTCCATATAGCCAGCATAATGTTTTTTGTATTCATAGTCTTTCCTTTTATCTCGTTTATGATGATAAGGAGAGAAAAGTAACCTCTAATCTATCACTCCATTGTTCCCCATCCTCCAACACATTCTTTATATGTCGTGAGATAGTGGACTTATTGCGCTGAAACCACTCTGCTCTCAGTCAAATAATCGTTTTTTCTCAGATATGACGCTCAATAAAGTGCGGATAATGATATTTTTCCCCCGGTTCTTTTGGAAACTTTATTTTTAATGGCTATCTTTGTATCTATTATATGTGATGACGCTATGATAAGGAAAAGGCTATGGGCCGGTTTGGTCGCGCTGTGTGTTTCTGTGGCCTCATGGGGACAGGCTGTGGATAGTTGTTACTACTCGGACGGCAGGGCCATGGTGCCCGTCGAGGAGGGGGCGGAGGCGCAGGGGTTCTTCGCCGAGCATGCCCCTGACGGACTGTTGCGGGAGGAGTGCGACAAGGTGTATGATCCCAACTCGCCCTGCAACAAGGATATGGGCGACCATCACTTCAAGGGCTTCCTCGAACTGTACAACCTGGTGCCGGTCAAGCGCACCAGCTACCTCTTCAGCAACTATTCGGGTGCCGACGACGAGGGGAGCATGGAGCGACGCTTTCGCATGACCATTCCCTATTTCCAGAAAAACCACATCGTGCCCCTTGAGCCGCGGGAAGAGACCGTGGTGAAGGACGTGAAAAACTACGCCACATTCTTTGCCGTGGGCAAGAATCGCGTGGGCTACAAGACCGTCGTCTCGTTCGACGACCGATACATGATAGCCATACTGGGCTTCGTGCGCTTCGACGGCCTGTGGTTTCTCACGGAGTCGCACGTCGGCTTCTTAGACTACCCAGAGTGAAAATATCAACTCTTCGTTCGCTGATGATCATGACGAGGTTGTAGAAAGCCACTTGGTGCTCCTGGGCTTTTCCTTCAATAGCACCACGTTTGCGTCAAGTTCGCCATCCTATCGGCCCGTTGCTCTGTGCTGAAAATCACTTGGCGTTGTTGCTCTCCGCATACCTCTTGCGGCTCGTCATGATCCCACTCATGTTTTCCACCGACCAGTTCACCAGCTGGTTGAGCAGCGGCATGAGGGATTCTCCACGCTCTGTGAGGGCGTATTCCACGCGGGGCGGTATCTCTGAGTAAGCCGTGCGGCTCACCAAGCCATCAGCCTCCAGCTCCTTGAGGGTTGAGGCCAGCATCTTCTGCGACACGTCAGGGATGGCTTGGCACAGATCTTTGAATCGCATCTGCCTATGGCTGTCTTGCAGCGCAAGCAGGATGAGCAGTGACCAGCGGTCGCCGATGCGCGCGAGCACATTGCGGATGGGACACTGCGGAAAGACGGGGTCGGTAACTTGTTTTTTGATCATATATGATAATAACGCAAATGCCATCCTCTTATTGTCAAGAGGATGGCTGATGGATAAAATCCGTGTCGTGGAGCGTATGGACGACACGATCCGATTACCACTCCACCTGGTCCTGCAGGATCACGCCGTCTGTGGCGTCCTCGGCAGAGAAGGTGGCGCCACGATACTGCACGCAGAGCACAACCAGCGGTTCGCTGCCATTGTTGTGGATGGTGCGCTTGCCGGCAGGAGCTACACGCACGACGCTTCCCTCCTGGAGGGGGATGTTGACGCCGTCAACCTGGTATTCTCCTTTGCCGCTGAGCACGAAGTAGAGCTCCTCGTGGTTCTTGTGGGTGTGGTAGAAGCCTCCCTCTTGTCCAGGCTGATAGATCTGGAAAGAGAAATCTCCACCTGTGGCTCCCACGGCCTGGCCGCCAAAGACCTTGCCGGGAATCTTGATGTCGCCCAACTGGAGCACGTACCCTCCCAGATCATTCAACTTGCCGAAATCACAGGCAGTGAAATTCTTGCCTTCTGCAATCTTCTTCATCTCTTTCATCTTTTCTGTTGTTTAAATGTGAGTTACTTTCTTTTTGTTTGTGGTTGCAAAATTAGGCAGAAATCTCCATTCCTCCAAGAACGCACCGCTGCGTAAGTCACTTACGCACGCGTTAGTAATATTGAAAATCAGCGGCTTTCCAAAAGTAAGTTTATTGTCATTTAACAGTTTTGGCTGGATCACTTCTTGCGTAAATCTGCACTTGCTTGTTGAATTCACGTCTTCAGATAGTTGACGATTTATCCTAAGATACTTTTTGGCTTACCGTGTTCTGTACAAATAACTTCGACCGACTTAGACCCCATCTATCCACCAGTGGACCAACGTCCGTGTAATCCTTACAGCAACATGACCAACCTTCACGGAATAAGAGGTTCATTAGTCTCAAAGAACAATTACTTGTACGGCCTCACGTCGCAATACGGATGCAAAGATACGACTTTTGTTTGGATTATCGTAAAGTGATTATCATAAAATGATAATGAGATTGGGAGGTGACAACTTTCTGCTTTAACCCAAGTTTGATCCCTCACTAAAGGTTTTTCTTGCTAGCCAACGTTTTACGATTCTCATTTGCGCCGCTGTGTACTACAAACTTTTTTCTAACGAAAAAGAGACAATCTGCAAGAGCTTTTAGGGATAATATCCACTAAAGCTCCTACAGATTGTCTCACTACTAACCAGATTGCTTAACGCAACTAAAACTACATTTATTCAGAATATTTCATTCAATCTTCAAAGTCTTCGTCATCCCAAAGACAGCAGACGCGACCAGTATCTCCGTCATCATTTTCCTCATCAAAGAGAGAAGGGTCATATTTTTTGACAAACGAAGCTTCTATCTGTCCACCTTCGCTTCCACTAAGAAGAGGCTCGATTCTAACTTTATACACCTTGACTTCCGGTTTAATATAACTTTTCATATTTCCTTGGTTTTTTATTTGATAATTTTCTTTCCATTATGAATATACACTCCTTTGACAGGACGTGACACCTTTACTCCTTGAAGGGTATAGAACGATGCGTCGCCGTCTTTACTATTCGGCTTGACTTCTGTTACAGTAGTAGTGCTTCCGCCATCATCTTCATCGTCGAAGACAATAGCCATCTTGGCAAGCGACGAATTGTTCGGGTCGTCGTCCGTCTCATTTCCGAGAAACTGTCCGTTAAAGTCGATATACCCGAACTTCGCTCCTACTCCTTCGTCTATAACAGTATTTGCCGGAATACTCAGATAAGCTTTGTTTGCGCCGCTTTTACCATTCGGCGTAAGGCGGAAGAAACCGATATAGTCGTCTCCGGTCAGATTCTCCTTGTAATATTTTGTGGAATGGAAGTTTGCAAGGCCGAAGAAACGATGGAGTATTTTTCCATCAGCATCGGTATCAGCATTTCCAAGTTTGTCGATAGCCGTGACTGTCGGCTTGAGATAGTTGTTCCATTCGTCATTGACATAATCGTCTGCCTTTGTCCACACTGCCGTGTAATTATCACCTTCTACCAGTATATCTGCCGGTGCTTCCATCAAAAAGAAATCCAGTTTGTCACCGTCTTTGAAGGGTCCCTCCGCAGGTTGTTTTCCTACAAGTACCACTCCCATATTTGCCGGAATGTACTTGAGCTGACGAAGAGAAACCGTGCCCTGTGATTGTGGGTTTTCTGCATTTACAGGTTCGTAACTATATGCCTCATACACTTTCACGTTGTCGTTGACAGGTGCCATTGCCACATCGTTGCTGTATGTACGGATAAACTTCCCTACGCAATATGTGAAAGGAATCTTGATGACTTTTGTTCCTGATATGGTATAGCGAGAGATGTCATTACCTTTCTCGTCGAGCTCTGGGTAGAACCTTACCGTCCATATTCCTTCGGGACGGTTCCAGAGGATATCCTTCTGATTAGGAGTTGTGCTTTCGAAGCCCTCCTCATCCTCTCTCGCCGTTTTACAGAACTGCACGTCGTTCGGATCGTCAGCCATACATGAGTGGTTGCCATCATCGGCGGCATCATAAGTAGGTCTTGCAAATCCTTTATTGCTTGAAATATTGCCGTCCGTCTCGCCCCAGTTCTGGTGTGCGTCATTGTTGGCAACAAACCTGAAATGCGAATTTTTGTATTTATCGCCTACAGTAGATATCGTCAGCGAGAAGCAACGCTCGTTGGCATCATACTTCATGTCTCCTGCGGTAGAAGTATACTTCCATTCGCGCGTTACTGCATCATAAGTTCCTTCCACGGCATCGCCTATCATAGACATGGTTTTTATCAGGAAGTCGGCATCTTTAGCGTTACCGCCGATTACCTGTATACTGCCCGACAGACCGTAACTGCCGTCTTGTGTCGACAGATTGTTGTCTCCTTTGTTAGGATTATACTGTATTCTCTTTATACCTTGCAGATCAAGGGTGAAAGGTTTCTGGTTAGCCCATACCTTGTCACGATACTCGCTGGTAGAATTGTAGTCAACACCTCCGTTGCCGAGGAAGAAGAGTTTATCGTGAGTTCCGGAATTATTGTGTACGCTCTTTGTTTCATGAATATCTGGCGTTGCCTTTATAGCCTGAGCACTTATCCCTGTAGTGGATACGTCATTCACAATATAATCGATTGCCCAATAGCTGTTAGAACCATCAAAATAGAGCGAAGTCTCCATATTGTCGCTGAATTCGCCCTCATTTCCACCACTTTTACGCTTATCATAGAGCGGCTGCGCCGTAGCCCCTTCCATGTTGCCAATAAGATAAGTCACACGTGTCGTAGCATCATGCTTCACCTGCCAGTCGGAGGGGTTTCCGTCTTTGTCAAGCGTAAAGCTGAAGGTATACATGCCATCGTCGTCTGTCACTTTGTCATTGCGGGTCACGAGATTCCAGTAGTTGCCGTCCTCTGCTAATGTCGCAGAACCGACAAGTTTCTTTGCCGCTGTTATTCCACAAATAGTTCCCACAGCTCCGTTTGTTGACGGCAATGCGCTGGTATTACCCTTTGCGCCATGCAGGTTGAATACCTCGCCCGGTCCGTAAACCATCTTATTGTCATACTCGTCAACAGCAAGAATCTGTGCATGTGCCGTGAGGCATGCCGGGATGCTGAACGCATAGCTCTTGTCTTTTTGCTCTTCGAATTTGAAATACACATGTTTTTCATAGTCTATCTTTTCGCCGTCGCCTCCCGGATTATATTCTCCACCTCTATTATATGGCGAGAAGAAATTGCCCACGAGATAGTAACCCGGTTCGACATCTGTTGTAGACCATACAACAGGCTCACCGCTTCCTCCTGCGGAAGTTTTCTTTCCTTCTATCCATACGCGGCGCGTCGAGCCATTCGTGATATCCACATTAACCGTGAGATATTCATATTCGTCCGCCGTATAGCTTACTTTCCAGGCATTGCTGCTTCCATAGCAGTCGCTTTCTATAGAATAAGAGGTGGGATTTTGTGTTCCTTCCTCGTTTATCTTCAGCTGATCACCATCGACTTTAGGCTGCATCTGATTACCCCCCCCTGACACTCCGATACGGAACCAGAATCCCGTTTCGGGCATGGAAGTGATTTTAAGGGAATACACATTGTCGCCATAAGAAGTGTTCGGAGCAAGCTGATGGTTGCTTGGCACTTCATAATTACCAATGATACCGTTGATTGTTTGGGCTGTAAGCAGATATACATCTGCCGCCTTCATCTCCAACATTGCCCCAAGCATCAACAAAAGGGCAAATAGGCATTTAGTTGACTTTTTCATCTTTTCAGAATTATTGCGTTAGTTATAAATATGCTACGTTTTATGTTTTTAGAGCAGGTCCTGCACATTATGCTGGACCAAGACTGTTCTCGTTCTTTGTGTTATTTTCGACCGCAAATGTATGAACTTTTGCATTACGCTATATTAGGGAAAATGGAAAAGATGGGGAAAAAGCTTTGCAAACGTTTGCAAAACCATCGTCTCAACTCTCTGAATAATGCAAGATTTCCAATGAGTTATGCTAAGATACTTTTTGGCCTTACTTCATGTATTTTTTCAACCATAAGTCGAAGAATTTGTCATATACCACATAGGCATCATCCTGCTGGGTGATAAAATCTTTCTCCAGCAATCCCCTCAGGGCAGAATTCACTGAGCTTGGCGACGGGAGATGATATTTCTTGGCGGGTAATGCTATAGCTTACCGACTATATTGTCGATCATGAAAAAATGAAATATCAAGTTTAGTTAAATGTTATATGTGTGTCCATATTGTTCACAAGTATTTCCTAAATTTGCAACAGAATTTTTATGAAACGTACAGCATGGCATTAAACCAAACAAATAAACTCGTGTGGATTGTCGGGACCATCTACAATGCGGGAAAGATTACCTTTGGGAATCTTAACCGCAAATGGATGGACAATGAAGATCTGAGCAGCGGTGAGGAGTTGCTTAAACGCACCTTCGTTCACGGCAGGTATGGCCAGAAGGTCATCACAACCTTGATATTATTGCCGAACGTTGTGGCTTCGACTTAAAGAATCATCACAATGCACTTGCGGATGCAGAAGCTTGCGCAGCAATAGCACTAAAGATACTGTAATATGAGTAAAATAGAACCTAAATCAATAGCACAGCTAGAGGGATATAAATTCTTTGTCCCTCTTTATCAGAGAGGCTATCGCTGGAGCAGCCAACAGGTCTGGGACCTTATTGATGATATCAGCGAATTCATCTCAAACGGTCAGAAAGGAATCTATTGCATTCAGCCTCTTGTCGTTAGGCATGGGGATGAAGGCTGGCATGTCATTGATGGACAGCAACGCCTAACAACGATCAACATCTTGCTTTCATGCCTTGGCTTGCATGTGTTTGATCTCAGCTATCAGACCCGTCAAAATAGTAAGGACTTCCTCAAGAACATCATCAGCAAAACAGAAGAAGACTCCACAAAGAACATCGACTTCTACTACATGTTCCAAGCGTGCAGGACTTACCAGTCAATGCTGTACGGTAAGGGTGAAGAATGGAAGAAAATATTCAAGGAAGTCCTGCTCGACAAGGTCAAGTTCATCTGGTATGACACTGATGAACAGGACCCAATAGACGTCTTCAAGAGACTGAACATCGACAAGATCTCTCTTACGCCGTCAGAGCTCATCAAGGCACTTCTGCTCAACCGCAATAACTTTGACTCCAAAGAAGGCTGGGACCAGATACATCTCCGCCAGCAGGAGATTGCTTCCGAATGGGACGCAATAGAGGGCGCTCTCCAGCAGGACGAGTTCTGGCTGTTCTTTCATGACGAAGGCTATAAATCTGCCACAAGGATAGACTATCTATTCGAGATGCTCTGTGACCATGAGATGCTTGACAAAACCAATGAAGAGATTGGCACTGATGACATGCGTGTCTTCAGGTATGTCTATGACTATTTCCGCAATAATGGATACAGCCATTCCAGCATCAACTACGTATGGGGCAAGGTAAAGTCCATCTACGAAACCCTTCAGGAATGGTTCAGCGACCTTGAGATGTACCATTATATAGGATTTCTGATGGCCCGTCCGACAGAGTCCACCAGGAATGCCCCAACGAAAAGAAGATGAAGAGCCTTCTTTTTCGATACTGGTCCAAGTGGTCAGAGAAAGATATGGATGTCATGAAGTTCAAGGAGTTCCTTCATCAGGAAATCCAGAACTCCATCGACGGCTGCAAGAACATCGATGCCGACTATGAAAATTCTTCCAAAGTCCAGTGTCGTCCACTCCTTCTGCTTCATAATGTGCTGACTGTCATCAGCCAGGGTAAGGTATCCGAGAATACCTATGGCCAGAAGGTTTTCTACAAGTTCCCTTTCAACCTCTACAAAAAGGAGATGTGGGATGTAGAGCATGTCGACTCCAATACAGAGAATGAGCTTGATGACCCCACCCAGCAGAAAGAATGGCTCCTTACGAACTATTATGCTGCAAGTGACAAAGATGCTGAACGCATCAGAAAGTTCTTTTCCAGTGACTGTGAAGATGAAAACAAACAGCGAAACGCCTTTAAAGACATTGCCAAGAGCATTGTAGGTAAGCAGAGCAGACTGGATCGCCTCGACGAGAGCAAGAATGAGAAGAACAGGGTGTGGAACTTCACGCTTCTTGACCAAGGCACCAACCGCAGCTACGGCAATGCCATCTTCCCTGCCAAGAGGAGGATCATAATCGGAAAGGAGCAGGGAAAATACTATCCCTGCCCAAAGTACACCAAGAATAAAGGCTTCGAGATACAACCATCTGAGCTCTCGACATCAGCCTTCATAATGCCTTGCACCAAGCAGGTATTCATGAAATACTACAGTCCAATGTCCACAAGCATGAACGCGTGGACGCGCAGTGACGCCAAGAGTTACCGAGAAGCCATCATCAGCATGATGGAACAGTTCAACTTCAATATCGAATACAAGGAGGATTGACATGAAAGATACACTTTGGTCCAAGCTTCAGGAAAGAAAGATAGAGATTCCCATCATCCAGAGGGACTATGCCCAGGGAAGAATCGGCAAGGAGCATCTGAGAGAGCGCTTCCTTGGCGAGATGATTGCCGCCCTTCAGGGGAAGAGGCCTCCCATGACCCTTGACTTCGTCTATGGAACCGTAGAGAATGGGGCCTTGTGGCCTCTCGACGGCCAGCAGCGACTCACCACTCTATGGTTGCTCCACTGGTACATAGCAGTAAGGACAGGCCATCTGGCAGAGAATAAAAACACCTTCCTTAAATTCACATACGAGACAAGAATCTCCTCACGTGAGTTCTGCGAGCACCTCTGCAGTCTCGATGCAGATGATTTCAATGCGCATCGGAACATGGGAATCGTAGGCTATATCCAGAATCAAACGTGGTTCTACAACAAGTACACACAGGACCCAACGATACAGGGAATGCTCCGAACACTTGGTGGAACAAGCATCAGCAACAGCAAGGGTGAAGACATCAGAGACGGTATTGAAGAATTCCTGAAGGACGACAACAATTGTGAGTCATACTGGCAGCAGCTGATTTCACCCCTTTGCCCCATCACCTTCGTCTATAAAGAGATGAAGGATGAAAACCTTCCTCTGTCCGACGACCTCTATATCAAGATGAATGCCCGTGGCAAGCAACTTACGGACTTTGAGAACTTCAAGGCAGACCTTATAGACTTCGCGCCGGACCCAGACAAGCCTCAGGATAAGCTGTTGGATATCAGTACTGCCTCACTCATTGACAATGAATGGACCGATGTTTTCTGGAAAGAGGCATGCCGTGCCGGCATATACAAGGTTGACGACCTGTTCTTCATGTTCCTCAGACGCTACTTCCTTAACAAGTTCATTGCCACTTCGACTCTTAAGTCCAATGAGCTCCAGGAGGACAAATTCTATAAGTATGTATACAAAGGAGAAGGTAAGGAGGAAGGCTATACCGGCTTTGACATTTACCGTCATGTCCTTAATGACAGTGTGATTGAGGACCTAAAGCTTTTCTTCAGAAGATGGAAGGCCTCCGGTATAGACAACAATGACCTTCAACCCCTGTGGTCCATTCCAACGGAATTTTGTCTTATTCCGCAATATGGCAAAGAAGATGCTGCCAAGGTGTCTATCGTCAGCAGAAAAGGAAGAGTTGTATCCTATGCCGTGTGCTGCTATTTTGAGGAAAATGAATCCTACAACAAAGAGTACTTCAAAGACTGGATCCGCTTCGTGTGGAATGTCGCCGAGAATGGCAACCTGTACGACGAGGGTGATATGATAAATGCTATACGAATCGTCCATGAGCTTAGGACAAGAAGCGGCGATATCTTGAGTTTCCTTGCCTCTGACGAAAAAATACACTCAACATACGCAAGAATACAGATTGCCGAAGAGCGTTTCAAAGCCAAGCTGCTTCTCGGAGAGGAAAGCAAGGTCTGGAAACAGGCAATCATTGAAGCAGAAAGCAATAACTTTTTCAAGGGAAATATCTCCTGCCTCCTCCGTCATGGCAGCAAGAAGTATGTTGATGACATTGAGTGCTTTAAGAAAAAGTATCGTCATGTCTGTGATTATTTCAATGCCGACGGTTTGAAGGACGAATTGCGTGTGGAGATCACTCAGGCTCTGATAAAGTGTTGCCACAGATGGGAACAAATTTGTTATGGAGACAACTGGATGATCTTCGATAGTTCTGCCTACAGATGGAAGCAGCATATTCTAAACACTCCAGGTGACAAACAACAGCCGAATTACTATAGGGAAGTTGATTCTTTATTGTCTGTTGACGATCTTGGCCAAATACAGTATTGTAGCGTCATCGATAAGAATGATTCAAGCTCAGAAAGCAAGGATAAGATCAAGAAAATACTGTCATCTTCAGGAATCCTCGATGACGGAAATGTATTTGATGGATCATCATGGCGTTTGAAAAAAAACGCTAATGCAATGGCATTCTATAAGTACAACGGACGTAATGCCTACATCTTTGACTGGTATGACAAGGAAGAGCCATGGACCATCTTCAAGCGGAATGAACTGCTTCATCATGACCACATCATCGTGGACAAAGACATGTACCCAGAGACTGCCGGCATCTATTGGGGATGGAACATTTGTTTTGAATATCACAACTACCACTTCCTCTGGAAATGGAAAAACACAATTTATCTCACGGATGAAGACGGCACACCCATCGAAAGAAAGGGAAGACAACGAAATGGCAAAGTTGATTACTTCGTAATCAACATGGGAGATTATGGAGACATCACCCAAACAGGCTTCCTTCGTATAATCACCAGGCTTGGCAGAGAATACTGCGAATCGTAATGTTCTGAATGCTGAATGTGTTAAAGTAAAGAAAAGGCAAAGAAGGTGGTTGAGTATATCAGGGACCTTAATCATTATTTCGAAGCAGGCATCCTCACCGACGATTCGACCATTGTTGAACTGGCGATGGACCAGTTCGGCAGTGTCTGGAATGGTTCGATGTGCAAGAAGTGCAAACGAAAACAATATTGTGCTGATCCAATCTCGAAGATTTGATTATAGCAAGCATTCTTCAAGCAAAAGAAATAATGGTATGATTTTATATCGTATCATTATTTTTTGCGCCTGTGCCCATGGATGGCATAGCCTCTCCTTAACTTTGTACCAGATTTAGAAACAAGGAAATAATTACGATTATGAAAATTGAAAATGAAGAAATCAAGATCTCCAGTTATGGACTTCATGAAATGGAGGAGAGCGCAACTCAGATTAGCATCAAAGGTGAAGAAGAGATGTCCAGAGAACTAATAGGAGAAGGGTTGGAGTTCATAGGCATCAATGAATGGAGTAACCTCCTAACAAATGGGATAAATATGAATGATATAGCATTAAAGTATGTACAATTGCTTGCTGCCGATCACGTTAGTGAGCTAATGATAAATCAACTTCGTTTGGATGGTATATATACTATTCAAAATAGCCCGGTTATATGTGTCAATATAGTGCTGGTATCAACAGAGACTGGTGTTGGCAATGTTCTGAAAGTGGTGCAGGAGCATCAGTCAGATAGGAGGAATGTTGTTATAAAAATCACTTCAGAGATCAGTATACCCGATGAACCACACATTGATGCCATATTGGAATTTCAGCAAGGAAGTAAGCCTTATCCAGAATTGAAGAGATTCCTTCGACTGTACAAGGAGAATGTGGAGAAACGTAGTTTACTCTGTTATGATTTCCGTGACTTCTTTATGCTGATAAGAGGACGGAACGTGATTTCGATTGTCTCCTATGAATATAGAGAAAATATCACTGAAGCTTTAGACCAACTAAAATCGGTCAAGACACACGAAGGTGTAAGATATCTTCTGTATTTTTCAGTCGATAAATGTGACAACGACGAGATAGGTAACAGACAGGCTTCCATTCGTGACTTTATGGATGCCTTTCCGTGTGAGAACATTACATATTGGAACATCGGAGAGTCTTCTTCACAAATCGTAGCATTGTTTGCTTCAATACCTATAGAATAATGAAAGGAAATATCAAGCAGGGTCAAGAGCTGGAAGCCCTAATCAATCAAATTACGTCCATCCCGATGACCGTAGCCATCAAAGAGGATGATCTTGACTATCTTCATCAGGCTAAGGCCATATTGAAAAGGAGAATCCATTCCTTTCCCAAGGATGACGAACCTCGTGTAGATTCAGTCATAAGGGAACTTGAGGACTTTGGAAACATTGACTACAGTCAATATGACAGAATCGTTATCCAGATTGTTACGTCGTCGGCATATCCCTTAATGATGAATGAGCTCAACCGGTTAGTGTCATTGGTCGACGGCAAGTTTTCTCTAGCAGGAGTCTTGTGGGGTATCGGCACTGATAATAAGCTGGGAGACAAGATCCTCTTGCAGTTGGTTTGTAGCTGCCAAGAGTAAGGTTTCTCTAACGCAAGTAACTATTCAGCAATAGTGTAGGCACGCACCTCCTACCATCCTATAACGACAGG
>ERZ780149.401-NODE-401-length-57357-cov-5.495026_pt1 | contig 57357 bp, 52 predicted proteins | sample MGYA00511367_ERZ780149 | MGnify/ENA primary metagenome ERZ780149 (study PRJEB29588, sample SAMEA2153852) | human gut metagenome | biome: human gut; feature: human-associated habitat; material: faeces | place: Denmark | collected 2008/2010 ... | reverse complement strand
CAAACAGGTCTTATTTACTTTTCCCAATCTGTAACACATCATTGACAAACCTACAGTATTTTATAATTTTATTTGCCGAAATTGCTTTACATTAGGGCAATTTTGGGCTATAATAACTATAAATATACTGAAAATTGATCGGAGCTTTAGCTTTATGGACAAAACCGCTGCCGGACGCATGGAGTACTTAGTCGACTTTCTGAATAAATGCTGTGATGAATATTATAACGGAAGTACTCCCTCTCTTTCCGATGCGGAGTATGACCGGTTGTTTGACGAACTTGAGGAGCTTGAAAACAAAACAGGTGTAATACTGCCTGATTCTCCGACACAGCGCGCCGGATTTGAAGCGGTCAGTGAGCTTCAGAAGGTCGTTCATCCGACCGAGCTTCTGAGCCTCGCCAAAACCAAGGACGCCGGTGATATTGAAAAAATGCTGCAGGCAGGCGACGGCTTTCTGAGCCTTAAGCTTGACGGACTGACCGTCGAGCTTGACTACAAAAACGGCGAGCTTACAGAAGCGTCTACAAGGGGCGACGGTACTGTGGGTGAGATAATCACCCACAACGCGCGCGTTTTCACCAATATACCGCTGACGATACCTTACACGGACGATCTTACTGTCACAGGCGAAGCATTTATAGATATACCCACATTTGAAAGTATAAACGAAGAAATAGACAATGACGAGGACAGATATTCAACACCGAGAAATCTTGCCGCAGGCTCGGTAAGACAGCTTGACTCCAAAATCTGCAGCCGCCGCGGCGTTAAGTTTTTGCCGTTTAATGTCTTAAAGGGCCTTGACGACATACCTCTTAAGAGCGTCAGGCTCGAAAAATTGGTGAGCTTCGGCTTCGGCAGCAACCTCCACAAGCCCCTTGCCGTTGGTGATCGGAAGGAAAAGGTGCAGGCTGAAATAGACGCACTTAAAGCTGATGCGGCAAAAAACGGACTGCCTATAGACGGCATCGTGTTTTCTTACGATAATGTTGAGTTTGCCCGTTCGCTCGGTAAGACATCACATCATTTCAAGGACGGAATAGCCTATAAATTCGGCGATCCTACAGCCGAAACAGTTTTCAAACATACCGAATGGAATATATCCCGCACCGGTCAGCTGACACCTGTGGCTGTTTTTGACCCGGTCGATATAGACAACACAAAGGTCGAACGTGCGTCGCTGCACAATATCACATTTATCGAAGGGCTAGAGCTTGAACCGGGGGACAGGATTATTGTTTCAAAGCGCAATATGATAATACCTCATATTGAAAAAAACATAACCGCCGGTGAAACAGGAGACAGGGATGGCTATACCGTGGAGTATCCCGAAAATTGTCCTGTTTGCGGCAAAAGGACCGAGATAAAGGAGACCAACGCCGACAACAGGCTTATAAAGGTGCTTTACTGCACCAACAGCTCATGTGCCGGTCATATAATAAAAAAGCTGACACACTTTGTCAGCAAGCAGGCAATGAATATCGACGGGCTGTCGGAAGCAACGCTTGAAAAGTTTGTTGCGAAAGGTTTTATAAAGGAAACTGCCGATATATATTCACTGCCAAAATTTCGTGATGAAATAACGGTTCTTGACGGGTTCGGTGAAAAATCATTCGGCAATTTGTGCAGCTCTATAGAAGCGTCCAGAAACACAAAACTGTCAAATCTGCTTGTCGCCATGAATATACCGCTCATAGGCAAAAGCGCTGCTGCCGATATTTCCAAAACCTTCGGCGGAGACGCAGAAAAGCTTTTAAACGCTGTTGATGACGGATATGATTTTTCAAAGATAGAAGGCTTCGGTTCTGTCATGAATGACGAACTTCAGAAATGGTTTGCCGACAAGGAAAAGCGTGCGGAGTTTGAGCACATCCTCAGTCTGCTTTCCTTAACGCCGGACGAGCAGATAACCGAAGAAAACTCAAAATGGGCAGGGAAAACTGTAGTCATAACCGGCACTTTTTCCGCCTATACGAGGGATGAGCTGACCGAAATCCTGCAGAAGTCGGGTGCAAAGGTAACCGGCTCGGTTTCTAAAAGGACCGATATCGTTCTTTGCGGTGAAAATGCCGGAAGCAAGCTCGACAAAGCGAAATCGCTCGGCATCACCGTCATTTATGAGGACGGGCTTGATCTGTAATTCTTTTGCCGGTTTGTGCGCTGCACTGTGTGACGGCAAATAACAAATACTTGTTTAGGAGAGAAATGTAATGAAAATAACTGTATGTATCGGTTCTTCATGTCATTTAAAAGGGTCGAGGCAGGTTGTTGAAACTTTCCAGTCAAAGATTACGGAAAACGGACTTGAAGACGCGGTAGAGCTTGCAGGTACATTCTGCATGGGGCGGTGCAAAGAGGGCGTTTGTGTCAGCATCGACGATGAGTTTTTCTCGGTATCTCCCGAAAATGCCGCTGAGATATTTGACAAATATGTTCTTGCAAAGGTAAAGCATTAAGTTACATAGCTTTGGAGGTCAGAAAAAAGTGTCTAACTGTCTGGAACTCAAAAAATCTAACTGTAAAAACTGCTACAAGTGCATAAGACACTGCCCGGTAAAGTCAATACGCTTTTCCGGCAACCAGGCGCATGTTGTAAGCGAGGAATGTATACTTTGCGGTCAGTGCTTTGTCGTATGTCCGCAAAATGCAAAGCAGATCGTTGATGAGACCGAAAAGGTGAATTTCCTTTTGCAGTCATCGGACCCCGTGATCGTCAGCCTTGCGCCGTCGTTTGTGGCTAATTATGACGGCGTCGGCATCGAGTCAATGAGAAAAGCTCTTAAGGAGCTGGGATTTTCCGATGCCGAGGAAACTGCCGTCGGCGCCACCATAGTAAAGCGTGAATACGAGCGTATCCTCAAAGAGGTGAAGCCCGATATTCTGATCACATCGTGCTGCCATTCGGTCAATTTGCTTATTCAGAAGTATTTCCCGGCTGAGCTGAAATATTTGGCGCCCGTGCTTTCTCCAATGCAGGCGCATGCCGCCGATATAAAGCGGCGTGTGCCTGCCGCAAAGGTCGTATTCATAGGACCGTGCGTTGCAAAAAAGGATGAGGCGGCACATTATACCGGATATGTCGATGCGGTACTTACCTTTGAGGACCTTACAAAATGGCTGAAAAGTGCCGGCATAGAGCTTCAAAAGGACGAAGCTAAACAGGAGCAGAGCAGGGCAAGACTGTTCCCGACTGGCGGCGGTGTACTGAAAACAATGGAACAGGGCATCGGCGGCTATACATATATTTCGGTTGACGGAACCGAAAACTGCATTGCGGCACTGCGTGATATTGAGCACGGCGACGTACACAACTGCATTATCGAGATGTCGGCATGTCCGGGCAGCTGCATAGGCGGTCCGGTAATGGAAAAGTTCCACCGTTCACCGGTGAGGGACTATAAAGCGGTGACCGACTTTGCCGGAAAAGAGGATTTTCCGGTCGAACAGCCGCAGCCGTCCGACCTCATAAAGTCGATAGAATTTATCGGCAAGCATGACCGCAAGCCCTCGGAAACCGAAATTGCGGCTATACTGCGTAAAATGGGCAAAAATAAACCCGAGGACGAGCTTAACTGCGGTTCATGCGGATATAATACCTGCCGTGATAAGGCTGTCGCCATATTCCAGGGTAAGGCTGATGTTTCAATGTGTCTGCCGTATTTAAAGGAAAAGGCTGAGAGTTTTTCTGATACGATAGTAAATAATTCCCAGAACGGTCTAATAGTTCTCAATGAGGAGCTGGAGGTCCAGCAGATCAACCGCGCCGCCTGTAATATAACCAACATCCATGCCGCGTCTGATATTCTTGGCGACAAGGTCATAAGAATACTTGACCCCAAGGTTTTTATGGATGTTAGAGATACCGGTAAGAATGTCTATTCCGAAAAACGGTATCTGGCTGAATATGACCGGTATGTCGATCTGAGCGTCATATACGATAAGGAATATAACGTAATCATATGCAACATGCGCGATATTTCTGCCGAGGAACGAGACAAGGAAAAGAAGGAAAGCATCAGCAGGCAAACCATTGAGACAGCCGACAAGGTCGTTGACAAGCAGATGCGTATAGTTCAGGAAATAGCGTCACTGCTCGGTGAAACTGCGGCTGAGACCAAAATAGCTCTGACAAAGCTTAAGGAGTCCATAGAGAATGAATAACCTGTATATGGACGTAGGCTACAAAAGTATAAACCATTTCGGCGAGGAGCTGTGCGGCGATCATGTCGAGGTCATTGACAGCGACGATAATTCGCAGGTCATAGTTCTTGCGGACGGACTGGGGAGCGGCGTTAAAGCCAGCATACTTTCGACGCTTACTTCAAAAATAATCTCCACAATGCTGGCAGAGGGCTTGTCGGTTGAGGACTGCGTAGCCACGATAGCAGCTACGCTGCCGGTCTGCTCGGTAAGGGGCGTTGCGTATTCCACTTTTACAATAATAAGAATAATCGACAACGAGGAAGCCGAAATAATACAGTACGATAATCCGAAGGTCGTCTTTTTCCGCAACAATGAGAATTACGACTATGAAACCACCGAAATGAGCATAGGCGGAAAGACAATATATAAATCACGCATAAAGCTAATGGAAAACGATATTATTCTTGCAATGTCTGACGGCTGTCCGCATGCCGGAATAGGTAAATCGTACAATTTCGGCTGGAAACGAGAGGAAATAATCGAGTTTATGAGCTCAATCATACATGTCGGTTATACTGCGAAGACGCTTGCCACATTCCTTACCGACGAGTGCATGAGGCTGTACGGCAACGAGCCGGGAGACGACGCTACCGCCTGTATAGTAAAGGTAAGAAAACGCGTACCTATGAACCTTCTGTTCGGTCCGCCATCAAACAGGGACGACTGCGACCGTATGATGTCACTTTTCTTCTCAAAGGAGGGCAAGCATATAATCTGCGGAGGTACAACGTCATCAATTGCCGCAAAATATCTCGGAAAGGAGCTGCGCCCGTCGCTCGTCTATGAGGCTGCCGATGTGCCGCCGACTGCCGAGCTTGAGGGGGTTGATCTTGTCACCGAGGGCGTTATAACGGTCAACAAGGTGCTGCAGTACGCAAAGGATTACCTTGCAGATAACAACGAATATGAAAAGTGGGGATACAAGCGCGATGGTGCCTCAATGATATGCAGACTCCTGTTCGAGGAAGCGACCGATATCAACTTCTTTGTGGGCAGGGCTGTAAATCCGGCACACCAGAATCCCGATCTTCCCATTAATTTCAATATAAAAATGAACCTTGTCAAAGAGCTGTCCGAGTGTCTTAAAAAGATGGGCAAGCGTGTCAAGGTAAGTTATTTTTAAAAATCAGGAGTTGATGGTCTTGAAAAGAACACTTATTAAAAGCATTTATAATGCTCCCGACACTTTTGGCGGCAAAGAGGTCACAGTGTGCGGCTGGATAAGATCGCTGCGCGACTCCAAGGCGTTTGGATTTATTGATCTTAACGACGGCAGCTCATTCAAAAGCGCGCAGGTCGTGTTTGAACGGGAAAACCTCAGTAATTATGACGAGATAGCGGCTCTGAATGTCGGGTCGTCGGTCGTTGTGGAGGGAACGCTCTGCCTGACGCCGGAAAACAAGCAGCCGTTCGAGATAAAGGCTAAAAATATAACGGTTGAAGGTGCTTCAACACCCGATTATCCGCTTCAGAAAAAGCGCCACACGGTTGAATATCTGCGTGAGCAGGCGTATTTAAGACCCAGAACCAACCTTTTCTCTGCTGTTTTCAGAATACGCAGCGAAATAGCTTTAGCTATTCATTCGTTCTTCGGCTCACGCGGCTTTGTATATGTTCATACTCCCCTTATAACCTGTTCCGACTGTGAGGGAGCAGGCGAAATGTTCAGAATAACCACACTTGACATGAAGGACGTTCCGAAGGATGAGGACGGCAATGTAAAATGGTCGGAGGATTTCTTCGGAAGGGCTGCCAACCTTACTGTTTCGGGACAGCTTGAGGGCGAAACATATGCCATGGCTTTCGGTAATATATATACCTTCGGTCCGACCTTCCGTGCCGAAAACTCAAACACGGCGCGCCACGCCGCCGAATTCTGGATGATCGAGCCGGAGATAGCCTTCGCCGATCTTACCGATGATATGGAACTTGCGTGGGATATGATAAAGCACATTATCAATCATGTGCTCGAAAAATGCGGCGATGAGCTTGAATTCCTCAACAAATTCGTTGACAACACATTGCTTGAAAGGCTGAACACCCTTAAAAATTCCGATTATCAGATGGTCACATATACCGAAGCGGTAAAGCTGCTAAAGGAAAGTGGGGCAGATTTCAAATATCCTGTTGACTGGGGCTGCGACCTTAAAACCGAGCACGAAAGATACCTGACCGAGCAGATATACAAAAAGCCTGTTTTTGTGACCGATTATCCGAAGGAAATAAAATCATTCTACATGCGTCTTAACGACGACGGTAAGACCGTTGCGGCAATGGATCTGCTTGTCCCCGGCGTCGGCGAGATAATAGGCGGCAGCCAGCGTGAGGAGCGTGTGGATGTGCTGCTCGACCGCATGAAGGAATGCGGACTGAACGAAGAAAACTATTGGTGGTATGTAAACTTAAGAAGATACGGCGGTACAAAACATGCCGGCTTTGGTCTTGGTTTTGAGCGTATAGTTATGTATCTGACCGGGGTTCAGAATATAAGAGACGTAATACCATATCCGAGAACAGCCGGAAGTGCCGAGTATTGATGTAACCCGGTGGTGCTTTCCGAAACAGCTGCCGGCAGGCTGATGACCTCCGTATTTTGTGCAGAGGTCATCAGCCTTTTTGTGTTTGCTCATATTTGACAGTCTGCATACAGCTCTCGGCTTTGTGCAGTATAAACAGCAGACGGATCACGCTGAATTTGCATTTTTATAATTAAAACTAATCCCTTGACGGTCAATTCAATGGCAGGTATAATGTTATTGTGGCATATTGAAAGTGGGGAGCAAAAGACCTGAATGAACTATATAAAAATAACCGCAGAAAACATTGACAGAGAGCACATATGCTGCGCCATGTCGGGCAAACAGAGCATTGCAAAAAAGGAATGGATGAAGCAGAGATTTGACGAGGGTCTTGTATTTTACCGCAGCGAGGAGCGCGGTAAATGCTTTATAGAATATATTCCTGCCGAAAACGCATGGGTGCCGATAGAGGCGGACGGATATATGTACATAAACTGCCTTTGGATAGCAGGCTCCATGAAGGGACACGGATATTCCAACGATCTGCTGCGTAAATGTATCAGCGACGCTGAAGCAGAGGGCAAAAAGGGTGTTTGTATATTGTCGGCAAACGGCAGGAAAAGAGAGTTTCTTTCCGATCCTTCACATTTGTCGCATAAAGGCTTTACCGTTGCCGACACGTCGGATTGCGGCATTACACTGATGTATCTGCCGCTTGTGAGCCAGGCAGAACCACCGAAATTCAAAGAGTGCGCCAAGGCTCCGAAAATAAATGAAAAGGGATTTGTGCTGTACTATACCGACCAATGTCCCTTTACCTTCTACTGGGTCCCGAGGGTGGCTGAAACCGCAAAGGAACACAATATTCCGTTCAAAGCCATACATATTACCGATAAAAAGACAGCAAGGAACGTTCCGGCTCCCGTCACTACCTACGCGCTGTTTTGCGACGGTGCTTTTATAACACATGCGATACAGTCGGACAAGAAGTTTCTGGCACTTGCCGCGAAGCAGAATAAGTAGGTTTTATATTGCTTTTTACCTTTGTTCTATAAGCCTTGCGGCTGTCATACCATTTCTATATGAGCTTTAAAGGGGAGTGGTATGCGGTGCTTAAAAGGTTTACCTTAGCGGTGGCGATGCTTCTGTGCCTTGTGCTTTTAAGCGGTTTATTTGTTACAGGCGAAAAAAGCGCAAACGTTTCAGCAAAAGCAACACAGCGTTACACGGTGATAATCGATGCCGGACACGGCGGCTTTGACGGCGGCGCGGTGGCTCCCGACGGTACGCTTGAAAAGGACCTCAACCTTTCGGTCGCTCTGAAGCTTGATTCCGTCCTTAAGATAATGGGCTATGATACCGTCCTTGTAAGAGATACGGATGTATCTACCGCCGATGACAAGGGCACCGAACGCTCGCAGAAGGTCAGCGACATAAAGGCAAGACTGCGGCTTACCGAAAAATATAAGGACGCGCTGTTTGTAAGTATTCATATGAATAAATACACTTCACCGCAGCCGCACGGCGCACAGGTTTTTTACTCGCAGGTCGACGGCTCAAAGGAGCTGGCGGAATGTATACAGCGGTCGATCACAGCCGGTGTTCAGACCGACAACAAGCGTGTGGTCAAAAAGACCACAAAGGATATCTATTTGCTTTACCATGCTGTTATACCGTCGGTCATAGCCGAATGTGGGTTTATAAGCAATCCAGATGATCTTTTGAAGCTTAAAAGCGACGAATATCAGCTGAAAATGGCGGCGGCTATCGCTGCCGGTATAAATGATTATTATTTTGAAGGTCAGTGAAGCTAATGGCAGGAAAGATAAAAACATCGTTCGTGTGCTCTGAGTGTGGCTACAACAGCCCTAAATGGTCGGGTCAGTGCCCGCAGTGCCGCGCATGGAATACGATGAATGAGGAAATAATAACGGCGGCGCCGAAATCTTTGTCGGCGTCATCGTTTATAAGGCGCGATACAGGCAGTGTCAAGCCGGTCAGCCAGATAGAACAAAGCGACGAGATACGCTATAAGACCGGTACAGGGGAGCTTGACAGGGTGCTTGGCGGCGGACTGGTGAAGGGCTCGGTCGTTCTTTTATCGGGCGATCCCGGTATAGGAAAATCAACACTTTTAATGCAGGTGTGCGGCACTTTCTGCCGTGACAAACGGGTACTTTATGTTTCGGGCGAGGAGTCGGCACGTCAGTTAAAGCTCCGCGCGGACAGGCTTTCTGTCAACAGCGACAGTCTGCTTATCATGACCGAGACCGATATCGAAACTATATGCGAATATATAAAGCAGAACAAGCCGGACATTGTTATGATAGACTCAATACAAACCATGAACCACGCCGAGATACAGTCGTCGTCCGGAAGCGTAACTCAGGTACGCGAATGTACTAACGCGCTGCTGAGGACCGGCAAAAGTCTTGATATCCCGGTCATTATAGTCGGTCACGTCAATAAGGACGGAGCCATAGCCGGTCCTAAGGTCATGGAGCATATAGTTGACGCGGTGCTTTATTTTGAGGGAGAGCGCAACTATGCCTACCGCATACTCCGAGCAGTTAAAAACAGATACGGTTCGACCAACGAGATAGGCGTATTTGAAATGGGCGACGACGGACTGCGCGAGGTCGAAAATCCGTCGGCGGCGCTTCTGTCAGAGCGAAACACCAACATTTCCGGCAACTGTATCGCCTGTGTTATGGAGGGCTCAAGACCGGTGCTTGCCGAGGTGCAGAGCCTTGTGTCCCAGGGCGGTTACGGCAACGCGCGGCGCATGTCAACGGGATTTGACCTTAATCGTCTGAACCTTATGCTTGCGGTGCTGGAAAAGCGTCTCGGATACCGCTTTTCCAATCTGGACACATATCTTAATATAGTAGGCGGTTTGCGGCTCGACGAGCCCGCCGATCTTCCGGTGTCGCTTGCGCTCGTTTCCGGAATAACGGACAAGCCTGTGCCGGACGATATTGTGGCAATAGGCGAGGTCGGGCTTTCGGGTGAGGTCAGATCGGTGTCGAGAATAGGCGCGAGGATAAGCGAAGCGTCACGTCTCGGCTTTTCAAGGTGCCTTGTGCCGAGAGCGTGCTTACGGCAGCTGAGACCTGAGGATCATGACATTGAAATAATAGGTGTCAGAAATCTGCACGAGGCGATAGCTTCGGTATTCTGATAGGAGGCGGTAAGATGTCGGTCGTTTTATATGCGGCAGTGGCGGTTCTTGCCGCCTTTTTGTTGTTGATCTTTATTGCGTTGCCGAGGATGAAAAACCAAACGACAGAAGAAAAGCTTGGAGGCAGAAGATTTGCCCACCGGGGACTTTTTGATAACAGCGGCAGCATCCCGGAAAATTCCATGTCAGCATTTAAAGCAGCCGTTAAATGCGGTTACGGTATAGAACTGGATGTTCACATATCAAAGGACGGTGTGCCTGTAGTAATACACGACAGCAGCCTCAAAAGAATGTGCGGATGCAGTGATATAGTGGAAGAAATGCCGCTGTCAGAGATAAAAATGCTTTGCCTTTTGGGTACTAATGAGAAGATCCCGACGCTTTTTGAGGTGCTCTCGGCAGTGGCAGGAGCCGTTCCGCTGATAGTTGAGATAAAGACATATAAGGGCAACGCAGGCAAGGTGTGCAGAGCTGCGGACGCCGTGCTGTCGGGCTACTGTGGAAAATATTCGGTAGAGTCGTTTGATCCGCTTGTCCTTATGTGGTACAGAAGGAACAGAAATAGTACCGTCCGCGGAATTTTAGCGCCCGGCATACCGCCGGACTGCGGTAGAGTGACTGCTTTTTTTCTGTCCCGTGGGGCGGTTCTGCTTTCGGGATTTTTGACCCGTCCGGATTTTATAGCATATGACTGCCGCTGCAAGGATCAGGCTTTGCTTCGCATTATAAGAAAGATGACCGGTGTCACAACCGTGCTGTGGACGGTGAAAGGCAAAGACTCTGTAAACAGCCTTTTAAAGGCGTACGATGCGGTAATATTTGAATACAAAGATAATAATTATACAGTATAATCTGTGGAATTATGCATAAACCTGCATAAATATGATAATATTGTGGTTTCATAAAGGCAAATATTTGTGAGTATATACAAACATTTAAAAAAGACTTGCATTTTTATTCATTCGGTGCTATACTAGGCAAAACGAAAAAACACGGAGGAATAAATTATGAAAAAGATAATTTCGATGCTTCTTTGCATCAGCATGGTATTTGCAGTTGCGGCAATGGTGACCGGATGCGGAAGCAAGGACAATAAAAACACATCCAGCAAATCTTCAGACGCTGCAAGCACAGCTTCAAACGATGGAAAGCTCACTGCCGAAAAAGGAAAGCTTATAATGGCGACTAACGCCGAGTTCCCGCCTTATGAGTACAAGGAAGGCGACAAGATAGTCGGTATCGACGCAGAGGTCGCACAGCTTATAGCCGACAAGCTTGGACTTGAGCTTGAAATAGCTGACGTTCAGTTTGATTCGATCATCCCCGGCGTTCAGTCAGGCAAGTATGACATGGGTATGGCCGGTATGACAGTCACCGATGAAAGAAAAGAAAAGGTTAATTTCTCCGATTCATATGCGACAGGCATTCAGGTCGTAATAGTCAAGGAGGACAGCGACATAAAGAGCATAGATGATCTTGAGGGCAAGAAGATCGGCGCTCAGCAGGGTACAACCGGCTACATCTACGCTTCTGATACTCCCGAAAACGGCGGCTACGGTGAGGAAAACGTAATAGGCTATGACAGCGGCGCAGTTGCTGTTGAGGCTTTAAAGAACGGTAAGATCGACTGCGTCATAATCGACAACGAGCCTGCTAAGGCATTTGTTGCAGCAAATGCCGGACTCAAGATCCTTGAGACCGAGTTCACTGTCGAAGATTACGCAATCTGTTTCTCGAAGAGCAACAATGCACTCAAAGACAAAGTAAATGCTGCATTGAAGGAGCTTATTGCCGACGGTTCGGTCAAAAAGGTAGTAGACAAGTATATAAAGGCTGACTGAGTATTATACTTTTCCCGATATAAAAGGGCGGTGCAACAACCGCCCTTTTGCGGTGCATAAGGAGGAGCTGAAACATGATAGGTTTAACAGCCGCCGTACCGGCATGGCTTGGTAAGCTTATCGAGGAATTCAAATTTGTTTTCCTCGAAAAAGACCGTTATAAGCAGATGCTGACCGGTCTTTCAAACACCATAAAAATAACCCTGGGCGCTTTGCTCATAGGTATAATAATAGGTATTCTTGTAGCTGCGGTCAGGTCAACTTACGACAAGAATAAGGACAAAATGCGCCGCCGCGGCGGAGTGGGATATGCGGTGCTTTGGCTGTTGAATGCCGTCTGCAAGCTGTATCTTACCGTAATACGCGGAACGCCTGTCGTGGTCCAGCTAATGATAGCCTATTTTGTTATATTCGTTTCAATGCGCAACGGCGTGCCGGTCGCTATAATTGCGTTCGGAATAAATTCCGGCGCGTATGTTGCCGAAATATTCCGCGGCGGTATAATGTCTATCGACAACGGTCAGTTTGAAGCCGGACGCAGCCTCGGTTTCAACTATATCCAGACTATGGTATATGTTGTGATACCGCAGATGCTCAAAAATGCGCTGCCCACGCTCTGCAATGAATTTATAGCACTTCTTAAGGAGACGTCTGTTGCCGGATATGTCGGTGTTGTGGATCTTACCAAAGCAGGCAACGCTATAGCCGGACGTACTTATTCGTATTTCATGCCGCTCTTTACAGTCGCGATAGTTTATCTTGTTATAGTTATAATTCTGACCAAGCTTATAGGAATGCTTGAGAGGAGGCTGAGAAACAGTGAGCACTAACGGCGAAGTTTTGATAGAGGTAAAGGACCTGAAAAAATCCTTCGGTGAAATAAACGTCTTAAACGGTATCAATGCCGAGATAAAAAGGGGAGACGTGATGGTCGTTATAGGACCGTCCGGCTCCGGAAAATCAACGTTTCTGCGGTGTCTGAACCTGCTTGAGGAGCCTACCGGCGGTCAGATACTGTTTGAAGGCACCGATATTACCGACCCTAAGATAAACATAAATGTGCATCGTCAGAAAATGGGTATGGTGTTTCAGCAGTTCAACCTTTTTCCGCACATGACCGTGCTTAAAAATCTGACCATAGCACCCATGAAGCTGCTTAAAGAAAGCAAGGTTGAGGCTGAAAAACACGCTATGGATCTGCTTGAAAGGGTAGGTCTTGCCGACCGTGCAAATGCGTATCCTTCGCAGCTTTCCGGCGGACAGAAGCAGCGTATCGCCATAGTCAGAGCACTTTGCATGCGTCCTGACGTCATGCTTTTTGACGAGCCGACCTCAGCCCTTGATCCCGAGATGGTCGGTGAGGTGCTTGACGTTATGAAAAAGCTGGCTGAGGACGGAATGACCATGGTGGTCGTAACCCATGAAATGGGCTTTGCAAGAGAGGTTGGCACAAACGTTGTCTTTATTGACGGTGGAGTGATTCTTGAACAGGGCAGACCTGAAGAATTTTTTGGTTCGCCCAAAAATCCGCGCCTTAAGGATTTCCTTTCAAAGGTACTGTAAATAATAAATTATAGGGGCACCGGCAAAACAGAATGTTTTGCCGGTGCTTTAATGTGATTTGATAAATTTTAGTTTAGCGGTATGAGGAAACAAATAATTTATTTGATACGTCGTAGGGAACGACCTATGTCTGTCAATTAATTATACGAATACCATTCACCTATAAACTAAAATTTAACGGTTAAATAAGCAAATACAAAACGGCAGGAGCAAGCCCCTGCCCTACGTCCGTCAATATATTTTTATGTTGCTAAACTAAAATTTACCTTTGTAATGTCTGTAAAAAAAGCTGTGGGAGCCTTGCTCCCACAGCATGAGACTGTTTGCCTGATATTGCTTTTTGCACTCATCAACACCGATTGCAAGGCTTTTAAATGTTTTCGATCATATTATCGGTGGGTCGGGCTTGCGCCTGTACGGCGGCAGAGGCGACATGTAGGGAAGTGCATCATTTGACGACATTATGTTGTTGTATTCTTCACTGTTTTCCCCACAGTAGATGGTGCCGACCGTATCGTCCGGCTCTGCCTTTTTTGGCGGATAAACTCTGTCCTTTTTGTTCATATCCATCGCTCCTTTCAGAATTATTATTTCATAGGAGCGCTGCGTTATTCAGCCTATTTTATAAATTGCCGAAAAATCTACTGTCATGTCTGTTTTAAAATATGTGACATTCTGATATTTTTTATCCCACAGCAGCGTTGTCGGCGTGCTTATTATAGGTATGACCTGTGAAGTTCCCGATAAGATCAATGCTGCATCGTTTATGTGAGATGAAATTTCATCAACAGGTTTTGTATCATCGATTTTGCTTACTGCCTTGTCAAGCTCATCGTTTCCGATATGTATACTTCCGCCTGACGCCAGGGCTTTTGCCGCTTCAACAGCATCGGTCGGCATAGGAATAAATGCCACCGTGTAATCGCCATTTGAGACCAATGAACTAAGCGCAGCCGTATCCTTGACTGTTTTTATGTTTACATACGCACCGAGATCGCTTTGCCATTTTGATACAACATCATTGAGAACCGACCTTGACGCCGGATCGTCAACCGCCAGTATCTCAACCGAGGGAAATGTCTTTTTATTCAGCTCGGATACGCCCTTTAAAAAGCTGCTTCTTGCAGCCTCCGGGTCATAATTATAGATATATTGGGGGACGGTGATAAGCTCTGAAATGTCCCTTCCGCAAATTGTTGCGTCATCCGGAAAAACTGAAGCGGTGTTCCTTATTTCTTTGCTGCACCGCGACATATAATACTCCCGGTGCACTGCCATTGCAAAGGCATCGGTTATATTTTTATTTGATCCTACGGCTGTATCTTTATTGAAAACAATGGCATATGCCGTGCGGTATTCTGACGATGACGACAAAGAGGATATATCCTTTGAGTAAATAAAAGACCCGGAATCGACCGTCATACCGACCTCCTTGTCAGCTACACGCGATACGCAGTCCTTACCCTTTGCCGAGACCGAGAGATATACGCTGTTTGCCACAGATTGCTTTTTAGAACCTGCAGTGACCCTTACAAGGCGTACAAAGCTGCCGTCTGACCATGATTTTACTCTGAAGTTTCCGTTTGTGATTATGTACTTTTGGCTAAGACCGTATTTGCCGCCGCATTTTTCAAAAAAAGTCCTGCTGCACGGCATAAATACCGGATTTGTAAGCCTTGCAAGGAAGTTCTGATCGGCCTTTTTCAAGCGGAAAACAACCGTCAGCCGGTCGTCAGCCGATACGGAATCTATGTTATTTAATAGATCCGCCTGCGGTGCTTTGGTGTCCGGGTTGCTTGCTCGCTCAAAAGCAAAAACAAAGTCATCAGCCGTTACATCCGATTTGTCAGACCATGTCAGACCTTCCTTTAGTGCGAATGTGTACATAAGTCCGTCATCTGACACGGTATATCCGCCTGCTATGTCAAGCTCTGCGTCTCCGTTCGGCAGCAGTCTTGTCAACCCTTTGAAACAGTTCCTGACGGTAAGCAGCTCGGAATATGACGAAGCTTTCTGCGGATCGATATTCTGCGGCATTTTTTCTATGCCGAAAAACATATTGAAGTCCTCACGGCTGCAAGCCGAAAGGGATAGGAGCAGTGCGGCCGCCGAAAGCAGCAGACAGACAGCTCTCCTGAATCTGAATTTATTCATAAAACACCTGTTGTTATTATTTTGTACTTTATGTTTTTAGTATAATATCATATAGAAATGCTTGTCAAGATAAAAAATATTACAATGTAAAGAAAAATACTTGACAGACATGTATGCGTGCTGTATAATGTCAAAGGTCACTAAAGAATGAATGGCGGTGCCGTGACATGAGTAAAGATCTCAGCGTGGTTCTTTTGCTTGATTATTACGGCGGTCTGCTGCCTGAAAAGCAGCGCAGACTCGTTGAATATTATTATTGCGACGATCTGTCGCTTTCCGAAATAACCGACAATGAGAATATAACGAGACAGGGCGCGCGGGACGCGATAGTCCGGGCGGTATCAAAGCTCAGAAAATTTGAAGAGTCTGTCGGATTTATCGCAAAAGCTTCGTCGGTCAAAGAGCTGCTTTCAAAGTATTCCGGTTCGAAAGAGGAAAAAGACTTTGAATTACTAAGTCAGGCTATAAAAAATATGTAAGAAAAGAAGGTGTTATCTTTGGCTTTTGAAGGTCTTTCCGAAAAACTTTCGGCTGCTTTTAAAAAGCTGCGTTCAAAAGGTAAGCTGAGCGAAAGCGATCTTAAGGATGCTATGCGCGAGGTGCGGCTTGCATTGCTTGAAGCAGATGTTAACTATAAGGTCGCCAAGGATTTCACCAACTCAGTTATCGAAAAAAGTATCGGTGCCAATGTGCTGGAAAGCCTTACTCCGGCTCAGATGGTAATAAAGATAGTAAGGGACGAGCTGACCGAACTTATGGGCGGCAGCGATGAGCGCCTCAATACCGCGTCAAAAATACCGACCGTTATCATGATGTGCGGTCTTCAGGGCTCAGGTAAGACAACGCACAGCGCAAAGCTTGCAAACATGCTGAAATCACAGGGCCACAGACCAATGCTTGTGGCATGCGATATATACAGACCTGCCGCTATAGACCAGCTTAAGGTTCTGGGCGCAAAGATAGGTGTTCCGGTCTTTGAAAAGGGAACACAAAAGCCCGAATTGACCGCCAAGGAAGCCGTTGCTCACGCAAGGGACCACGGTAACGATTTTATAATTCTTGATACCGCCGGCCGACTTCATATAGATACCGAGCTTATGGATGAGCTGAAGCGTATCTGCAGAACGGTAGAGGTTAATGAAATACTTCTCGTTGTTGACTCAATGGTTGGTCAGGATGCGGTGAATATCGCAAAGACCTTCAACGAAACGCTTGAAATAACCGGTGTTATACTGACAAAGCTTGACGGTGATACAAGGGGCGGCGCGGCGCTGTCGGTCAAGGCTGTTACCGGCAAGCCGATAAAGTTTATAGGTACCGGTGAAAAGATCGGCGATCTTGAGAAATTCTATCCGGACCGTATGGCGTCGAGAATACTCGGCATGGGCGACGTCCTTTCGCTTATCGAAAGGGTGGAAAATCAGATCGATGAAAAGCAGGCGCTTGAGGCTGCAAAAAAATTAGAGGACAATAAATTTGACCTTAACGATCTGTTGGAACAATTCCGCAGCATTAAAAAAATGGGCAATCTAAAACAGCTGCTCGCCATGATACCGGGCGTCGGAAAGCAGCTGAAGGATGTAGATATTGACGACAATCAGCTTCAGAAAATTGAAGCTATAATTACTTCAATGACCAATAAGGAACGCACAAAGCCGGAGATAATCAATGCTTCAAGGAAAAAGCGTATAGCAGCCGGCTGTGGTCAGTCTGTTGAGGCGGTGAATCGTCTTTTAAAGCAGTATGAGTCAATGAAGAAAATGTTCAAGCAGATGAATTCAAAGGGCGGAAAGCGCAGAATTATGCGCGGTATGCCGGGTGAATTCGGCGGCTTCGGAATGTGATATTTATGGGTTTCCCATGAAATATAATCATAATTTTGGGAGGTGCAGACCATGGTTAAGATCAGACTTTGCCGTTTAGGTGCCAAGAAGGCTCCTTTTTATCGTATCGTAGTTGCAGATTCGAGATATCCGCGTGACGGACGTTTCATCGAAATGATCGGAACATACAATCCTATGACCGATCCGGCAACCGTCAACATCGATGCCGATAAGGCTAAAAAGTGGATCGCAAACGGCGCTCAGCTTACAGACACCGTTAAAGATCTTCTCAAGAAGAACAATGTTCTTTAATGAGACGTCAGGAGTAAACAAATTATGACAGAATTGCTTGTTACCATTGTATCCGGTCTTGTATCTGAGCCGGATAAAATAACCGTAACCGTTGACGAGCCCAACGAGGAGGGTGTTACAGTATACCATCTTCATGTTGCCGAAAACGACATGGGCAGAGTCATCGGAAAACAGGGTAGAATTGCCAAGGCGATACGCGTCGTGATGCGTGCTGCGGCTAACCGTAACAACGAAAAAGTTGCCGTTGAGATCGATTGATCTGCGGCTGCCGCATTGTAATGTGCGGTGAAATGTCCCCTCAAACGCTTTTGCATTTGAGGGGAATTTGATAATTTAAGGAGAAAATGCTATGCCGGCAAAATATATTGAGGCAGGGAAAATAGTAGGAACGCACGGCGTGAGGGGCGAAATGCGCGTTGATCCGTGGTGCGACAGCGCTGGGTTTCTCTGCCGCTTCAAAAAGCTGTATCTTGATGCGTCCGGAACGCAGGCGATCGTGGTCACTTCCGCCCGTCCGCACGGGAATATCTGCCTTATAAAGGCGGATGCTGTTGACAGCATCGAACAGGCAGAAGCCTTACGCGGGCGTAGTTTATATATAGACAGGTCTGATTGTCGCCTTGAAAAGAGAAGATATTTTATAAGTGATATCATAGGCTGCGAGGTCGTGTCGGCTTCCGGCGGCGAGACTCTTGGCACGGTATGCGATGTGTCAAACACCGGTGCTAACGATATCTGGCATATAAAACGGGACGGTAAGGTCTTTTTAGTGCCCAATAATCCCGAGTTTGTGAAGTTGGTCGACATTGAAAATAAAAAAATCGTTTATTCACCGATTAAAGGAATGTTTGACGATGAAGATTGATATTATGACCCTTTTCCCCGAAATGTGCGAAAGCGTTCTTTCCGAAAGCATAATCGGCAGGGCGAGAAAAGCCGAAATTGTGGATATAAGATGCCATAATATACGCGATTTTGCCGGAAACAAACACAACCGCGTTGACGATGCGCCGTATGGCGGCGGTATGGGTATGGTTATGCAGGCCGAGCCGATATATAAGTGCTTTGAAAATATTTGTGAAGAAAGCGGCGAAAAGCCGCACCTTATATATATGTCGCCGAAGGGCAGGACATTTCGTCAATCGGATGCGGTACGTCTTTCCAAATACGATCACATAGTGCTGCTTTGCGGTCATTATGAGGGCGTGGATCAGCGCGTTATAGACGAGATAGTTGATGAAGAAATATCGGTGGGCGATTATGTGCTCACCGGAGGCGAACTGCCGGCGCTTGTTGTGACCGACGCTGTGTGCAGGATGATAGACGGTGTTTTGTCTGATGAGGTATGCTTTTCTGAGGAAAGCCATTTCAACGGTCTGCTCGAATATCCGCAGTATACCCGCCCCGAAGTGTGGCACGGCGTGGCTGTGCCGGAGGTGCTGCTTTCGGGACATCACCTTAATATCAGAAAGTGGCGCGATGAAATGTCCGTTGAAGTGACTAAAAAGATGCGTCCCGATTTGATGAATAAGAATAATGAGGGCTGCTGAATGTATCATTGTGTCGAAATATGTAAAAAAATTGTGTGAAATTTCACCAAACCGAAAGTTTTTAATTTGTTCAAATTTGTCGGTTTACGAAAACTTTTTTTGAGCATGACACAAATCGTTGACTAAAGCACATTATGTGGTATAATAAAGACAAATTAAGGTGCCATTAAGACAACTTATATTGTCTGCGGTGCATTTATCGGTATCAATGTGACTTTCGGTGCGTTTTGATCGTTTTTTTGCTGCATCGTGCCGTGGCTGATGCACAGTTAAGTAAAAGGAGAGCATGATAATGTTTGTTAAAGATGTTGTTGTTCAGAATCAGGTTGGTCTGCATGCACGCCCTGCAACCTTTTTTATCCAGAAGGCAAATGAATTCAAGTCGTCGATCTGGGTCGAGAAGGACGAGCGCCGCGTCAATGCAAAGAGCCTTCTCGGAGTGCTGTCTCTCGGAATAGTTGGCGGCACATCTATCCGCATTATCGCTGACGGAAGCGATGAGCAGCAGGCGGTTGAGGGTCTTGTTGCACTTGTAGAATCAGGTTTCACCGAGTAACTTTTAAGGACCGCACATTATGCAGCCCCTGTTTTCGTGCGACCAGCATGATTTCGGGGGCTTTTTGTTTTAAGGCCAATATAAGGAGTGTTTGTTATGACGGAACAGAAAGCACTGGCATATGTCAATATGTACGGCGTTTTGGGCGCTTTGGAAAACCTTTGCGAGCTTGACGGTAAGTCGAGACAGATTTTGAGTGCGCTTAAAACCCCTGTGTCGGTTTGTTTTGACGTAAAGGGCGGCCCCTGCCGTACCTTTCATTTTACAAATAAAGGATGTAAGATAACAGAGGGCAGCCTTGGCGCCCGATGCAAAATGAATTTTTCATCTCCGGAAAAATTCAATGATATGATAGCAAACAGCAAGCCCGGAGTTCCGGTAAAAGGCATTGTGACCTTGCTGAAATTTCTGACCGGTACGTTTACTGCGCTGACAAACAGACTTGACGAGGTTCTGAGACCGTCTGGGGAAGCGATGGAAGATAAGGAGTTTTTCAGGCTCAACACCCTTATGACGATGTATGTTATTGCCGGAGCCATATCGGCGCTTGCCAATTCTGACAGTATCGCAAAGGTATCGGCTGACGGTACGGTCGACGGTGATATTTCGCTTGGAATCAAAGGGGAAGCGAGCATAACGATAAGGGTCAAGGACCACAAATTTACTACCATAAAAGCGCCGGCTGAGTCTCCGCGCGCTATTATGGAGTTTTCGAGTATCGAGCTTGCAAACGGACTTTTTGCAGGCAAGGTGTCGACTATAAACGAAATGTGCAAGGGCAATATAAAACTGGCCGGTGTTTTGTCCATGGTCGATAATGTCAACCGGATACTTGACCGTGTTTCGGTTTATCTGGCCTAAGGGAGGTAAATAGGATGAGCAAATACCCTGAATATTCACATGTAAAGAGCAGAGAGTGGTTCGAACGCGCTCTGAATGTTATCCCATCAGGAATTTATGGACATTTAGGACCGTCTGAGGGATTGTTTCTTCCGCTTGATAAATGGCCGCTTATAAGCTCCAAGGCGAGCGGAACCTATTTTTGGGATATGGACGGCAATAAATACATTGATATGATGTGCGCCTACGGACCAAATGTGCTCGGATACAACGATCCGGACGTTGATGCCGCAGCTATGGAACAGCTGAAAAACGGCAACTGTACGACTGCACCGTCATATAAAATGGTCGAGTGTGCAGAACTGCTTGTTGACACAGTAGCGTCCGCGGACTGGGCATATTTTATGAAGAACGGCACAGACGCCACGACCTTTGCGGTAATGTGCGCCAGAGCACATACCAAACGCAAAAAAACTATATTTTTCAAGGGATATTATCACGGTAATGACCCGTGGGCAATGAAGGCTGACTATCCGGGCATCCTTCCTGAGGATGTTGCTAACAACATAATCGTTCCGTGGTTTGATATGGAGGCGCTGCAAAAGGCGGTTGACGATAACAAGGGCGATATCGCAGCGTTGATAGCACAGCCATATGATCACGGTAATTTCTATGACAATGTCTGCTCGACCAGTGAAAAATGGCAGGCGGTCAGAAAATTCTGTGACGATAACGGAATAGTGCTTATATTCGATGATGTACGCACCGGTTTCAGGCTTGACCTTGCCGGAAGCGATCATTATTATGGTATAAAGGCTGATATAATCTGCTTCTGCAAGGCTCTCGCCAACGGGTACAATATGTCGGCAGCATGCGGACAGGAGTTTCTAAAAACCGCTGCGTCGTCGCTGTCATTTACCGGCTCATACTGGATGAGCGCGGTGCCCTTTGCCGCATGCATTGCATGTATTGACAAAATGAAACGTCTTAACACGCCAAAGCTGTTCCGCGAAAAAGGCGAAAAACTGACATCAGCCTTTAAAAAGGCGGCTGCCGAAAACGGATTTGATCTTGTTGTGTCGGGCGAGCCTGCGCTGTTCTACCTGAGGATCGCGAACGACAACAGCCTGATGCTTCACCAGGAGTGGGTCGCGGAATGCGTTTCGCGAGGTCTGTTCCTTGCGTCTCATCACAATCACTTCATCAACGCCGCTTTGAGCGATGAAGATATTGCACTTGCGGCTGACATTGCCAATGATGCATTCTCGGTTGTAGCTACCCGTCATCCGGACAAGCTGAATAAGTAAAATGACAGAAGCTCCGTGTTTTACGGAGCTTCTGTTTTTCCTGTTCTGAATTTGCCGGGGGATGTGCCGACTATTTCTCTGAATATCGCACCGAAACGCTTGTAATCATTATATCCGACCTTTTCTGCGATATCCTTTATTTTCATATCGGTCGAATTAAGCAGTGTGCACGCGTTCTGTATGCGGACGCGTTTTAAGTATTCACCGAAGCACACCCCGGTTTCTTCCCGGAACTTTATGCTGAGGTAGGGGACACTTAAATATAATTCTCTGGCGATATCTGAAAGCATAAGCGGCTGACCGTATCCGGTCTCGATCATTCTTACTGCCTTTGCAATATTGGGTGAATAGTTGTTGATCTTAAAATCGGAAATGCCGCGCAGTGTGATTATTATGCTTTGTATCAGAAGCGAACGCATATAGTCGAGATATCCGGTTTCCTTATTTCCGCACTCCTCACACATTTCGGTAAGCAATAGTTTAATTTTTCCGGTGTCGTCATGAAAAAATCTGTTTGTCGGCGTGCTGCTCATTACTATTTTATTGAATCTGAACTGACAGCTTTTAAGAAGATCCGGAAAATCGTGCGATTCCGGCATGGTGCTGTCAATGGCTTTTGACAGGAACAGACAGTTAATGACCGCAAAATCGTCGGTTGACGCACGGTACTCGTGATACGAATTGTAGTCCATTATCATATAGTCGCCGGTGCTTATAATGCGGCTGTCGCCGTCAAGAATATGTACAGCCGATCCGCTCACGACATATACAAGCTCAAAAAAGCGGTGATTGTGATATTCCGTATATTTCAGATCACAGTAAAAAGCATGTATATAGCTTTTGGCAAAGAAAAGCTGTTTGTCATATTTATCAAAGGTTGTTTGCATAAAAAACACCCCCAAAAAACGACACATTATATATGTATATTATAATGTCAAGGCGCCATTTTGTCAAATAGAATACGTTATAATAAAGTAAATAGTGTTTAACGCTTGCGTTCTGTAATAAAATATTAGTTTAGCGGCGTAATGAAATATTGACAGACGTAAGGAACGACACTGGGGGCTCGTTCCCTACAAAAATTCAATTAGCCATTTGTTTTTTGTACACCTATAAACTAAAATTTACCGCTGCATATGTATAAAACAAAGCGGCATAAGCTTATCCTATGCCGCTATTCTTCGGTTGCTGATCATGTACCTATTATTTTATACTTTTTAAGGTCAATCGATGATTTGATTATAACATACACAGCTATAAGAAGGACTGAGAAGCAGACGATGCCGCCGGTCAGCGAGTTGAACACGGCAACATAAATGCCTGCTCCTCCGAACTTGGTCAGCATTGCAGTCTGCAATGCAAATATAGCCATAAGCGCGGTTGCAAAATCAAGCGCTTTTGCGGCAGACATAAGAGGGTTGCTGATTTTTCTGTACTTTATGACGTTTATAGTCGAAGCTATCAGACGGTAAATAGTATACCCGGCTGAAACGTATATTACCATGCCGGGGTACTGGTAGCGCTTGTCGCGCAGTATCATGTTGACCGTTATCGCCGCCATCGCAAGGTCGAGCGCCAGAAGCAGCAGTCCGGTTGAGCGGCAGTATCTTAGCTCAGACCGTTTCTTGCGGTCGTTTTCTGCCGCCTTGGACGACGTCCGTACTCCTAAAAGCAGCAAAAATTTAATTATACCGAGAATGAAATAATATGCTGCTATCGAAATGAACCATGACGACCGGTACATAATACCGGTCGAAAGCTTGAACATAGCATAGACCATATTGATAAAAAGACCGAAGTAGAGGGACAGCCTTGTCCTCAGTTCCAGGTCATTTATAATACGGGAGGAATAGCGATTGCTCGCAAGTATATATCTGCCTTTTCTGAAAACGACCGGCATCCCGGCAATGATCACAGTCAGGGTGTATGCTGACACAAGATATGATATATATGCAATTACGGTGTGCTCAACGCCGTGTGTAAATGTAAAACCTAAAAGCACGGCGGAAACCGCAGTCAGTATCAGTTTAAAAATGACGGGAGGGCGTATTATTTTTGAAGCATACTGTGATAACTGTTTCAAAAAATAACCCCCATATCCTGATCCTTCTTTGTTACTACCGAGCATATATAACCGTTATATTCGGTGATACTTAAAGCTTCACCCATTACATTTCCGCTTTTTATATCGGTATAAATGCCGCGCAGTACGGCTCTAATTCCTTCGCCGGTCATTTTTGCATATGCTTCTTTTGCGGTCCATACCTCAAAAAAGCGCTTTGCTGAGCCGCTTATATAGGCAATCTCGTCCTCTGAAAATATCCTGTCTGTCAATTTGAAGCTGCGCTTTTTTATCTGCTCAACATCAATGCCCACAGGTCGGTCGCTCACAGCACAGACTGCAATGCTTCCGGAATGGGAGACGCTTATAAATAACGGCAGCGAATCGACATACGGCCTGCCTGATGCATCGCGCTTAAGCACGATATCTGTGCGGCAGGTGATATCATTTATAGTTCTGACGGCTAAAACATCACCGAGTATGCTGCGGAGCCGGTCTGCTTCATTTCTTTTTCGTTCAACAGCCGATATACGGTCGCGCGGCGCCGTATTGCGCCACCGGTCAATATCCTCGTCCGAAAGCCCGGATATATATTCCCATTTTACGGTCAGCATTAATATCTGCCGTCAGATGAGTAGTTCGGCGTAAACAAGCGCCGCGATAATAAGCGCCGATCCGGAGATAAGCAGTGCAAAAATCGAGCAGATTATACCTGAAACGCCCATGCCTCTGCCTGGATTCTGTTTGTTTTTAAGACCGATAACGGCAAAAACCAATGCAATTATCGATGTGATCATCAAAACAACAGCCTGTGAAATAATGCTTGCCTCATTTGAATATGAACCAAAGGCAGCGTCGCCCAGCAAAATTGTTACAGCTTCCTTGATACACGAAAGCGAGGTTATAAGCGATATGATGCCGATGCACATTGATACTATATTGAAACCGAGACCGGAAGCGCCTTTTTCCGGTGCCGGTCTTTCGATAACTGCGTAAGGTACTGTATTTTGAGGCTTTTCGTACTCCTTTGCAGCCGGAGCGGCAAACTGTGCGGTATTATCCGTTACAGGAGTCTGTACCGCGTTTGCAGGTGCTGCAGGTGCCGCAGCGGGCGCCGCACTGCCGACAGCCGCATTGCCGTTTATGTAACCGTTCTGATTGTTGTTTTCCATAATATCTACCTCTCTATTTAAATTTACAGTATACTATATAATAAATTATATATGTTTTCCGCTTTATGTCAAGATTTCATTGTAATATGGGCTTTTTGAGTGTATAATTCATATGTTTGATATAAAAAGAGCCGGAGGAAAAGATGAGCAGCGAGGATATAAAGATACTGTATGAAAATGAAATGTATGTAGTATGTATAAAGCCGTCCGGCATAACATCGGAGGACGGCAGAGTTTTTGGCATGCCGTCACTTCTCGGCGGCGGTAAACCTTACTTTACGGTCCACCGGCTTGACAGGGAAGTAAGCGGAGTTATGGTATATGCAAAAACAAAGGCATCTGCGGCTGCTTTATCACGTCAGGTTGCAAACGGCGAGCTTTTAAAGAAATACTACGCCGTATTGAAAGGTGAGCTCCCGAAAGAAGGCAGACTGGAGGACCTCCTCTTCAAAGACAGCGCTAAAAACAAAACCTTCGTTGTAAAAAGGCAAAGGGCAGGGGTAAAGCAGGCGGCACTTGAATATAGTCTGCTGTCTGAAGCCTACATAGGCGGTGATGCATTTTCTCTTGTGAAGATAGTATTGCTTACAGGCAGAACACATCAGATAAGGGTGCAGTTTGCGTCCAGAAAGCACCCTGTATTCGGCGACCGGAAATACGGCTCTGACATTACGGGAGGCTTCGGACTGTTTTCCTGTTATCTTTCGTTTATTGATCCGCTGACTAAAAAAAGGATTGTATTTGAGGCTGATCCGCCGGAATGTATGCCGTGGAATTCGTTTGACTTTTTCACAGAAAATTCATAAAATAACCCATTGACATATTAAATTAACATGTATATAATTAACACATTAATTGTTTATCGAGGTGACAGCTCTTGACAGATGAAAGATCGGATTCGGTTAAAAAGGCGCTTGAACTGTTTATGCGAAACGACAGGATGCACAGGCGTCTTTTTGAAAAAAATGTTGTGCAAAGGCTGGGTATACACCGCAGTCAGCATATGATGCTTATGAGTATTTCGTGCTTTGGAAGCTGTTCGCAGAAGGACATTGCGGCAAGGCTTGACATAAGTCCGGCTGCTGCCGCTGTGACGCTGAAAAAGCTTGAAACCGGCGGATTTGTCCGCCGTGATACCGACACCGGCGACAGCCGTAAGAATCTCATTTTACTGACCGAAAAGGGGCAGGAGATCGTAAATGAGACGAGGCGTCTTGCCGATCAGCTCAACCGTGCGATGTTTTCAGGCATTGACGAGCAACGTATGCAAGTGTTGACCGATTGCCTTCTTAAAATGCAGTCAAACCTCAACAATGTCGCCGCAGGCATTACCGTTGACCCATGAAAGGATGATCGTTTTGAAAAGATGGGGTAAATATATCAAACCGTATCTGCCGTATTTTATTATCGGTCCGTTGTGTATGATAGTTGAAGTAATCGGCGAGGTAATCATGCCGCGCCTGCTTGCTATCGTTATTAATTCCGGCACTGATAATACGCTTACGGTCGGAAAAAGTATTACGACCGCGCTGCTTATGGTGCTTACCGCCGTTATAATGATGGCTGGCGGAGTCGGCGGCGCATATTTCGGCGCAAAGGCGTCGGTCAATTTCGCAACCGATCTCAGATCGGATATATTCAAAAAGGTACAGAGCTTTTCGTTCGGAAATATAGATAAATTTTCGTCAGGCTCACTTGTAACAAGACTTACTAACGACGTTACACAGCTGCAGAATTTCGTTAATATGCTGCTGAGAATGGCACTCAGGGCTCCGGGAATGATGATAGGTGCGCTAATAATGGCGGTACTTCTCAAGCCTTCGCTGTCACTTGTGCTTGCCGTTACAATACCGGTTATGATAATCGTCATAATATGCCTTATTTCGGTCGGCTTCAAAAAGTTTGTCAGAATGCAGGCAAAGGTTGATGCGCTCAACTCAAATGTTCAGGAAAGCGTCACAAACGTAAGAGTGGTCAAATCGTTTGTAAGAGAAGATCATGAAAACAAAAAGTTCAACAGATCGAATGCCGAGTTGAAGGAAGCCGGTATGTCGGCAATGAAATTCATGATAATGATGCAGCCCGTTGCGACTATTTTCATGAATATTACCACACTTGCGGTAATATGGTTCGGCAGCAAGCTTGTCGTCGGCAACGAAATGGAGGTCGGCAACCTTTCTGCATTTATCACTTATGTCACGCAGATACTGACGTCTCTCATGATGATAACCATACTGCTTATGACTTCGGCAAGAGCTTTCGCGTCGGCACGCCGCATCAAAGAGGTGCTCGATGAGGAAATAGATATATCCGACGCAGCTGCCGCATGTCCAAAAGCTAAGGTTGAAAAGGGAAAGATCGAGTTTAAGGATGTTTCGTTCCGCTACTACAAAAGCAGCGAGGAACCTGTGCTCGATAAGATAAATCTTACCATCGAGCCGGGGCAGACGGTCGGGATAATCGGCTCGACTGGATGCGGAAAAACAACCCTTGTTTCGCTTATACCGAGGCTTTATGACGCCGACAGCGGAGAGGTGCTGGTAGACGACATAAACGTCCGCGACTATTCACTTTACAACCTGCGCGAGGGTGTCAGCATGGTGCTGCAGAAAAATGTCCTTTTCAGCGGTACTATTGAGGAAAACCTGCGCTGGGGCGATGAGAACGCCACAGAAGAAGAAATAAAAACAGCATCCGAGCATGCTCAGGCGGATAAATTCGTCACCTCATTCAAGGACGGTTATAATACCGACCTCGGTCAGGGCGGATCAAACGTATCGGGCGGTCAGAAGCAAAGACTCTGCATAGCGAGAGCGTTGCTTAAAAAGCCAAAGATACTTATTCTTGATGACTCGACAAGCGCGGTCGATACCGCAACCGAACGACAGATAAGAAGCGCGCTTAAAAACGATCTTTCGTCGGCTACAAAAATAATAATAGCTCAGCGTATTTCCTCTGTAAGTGAAGCAGATCAGATAATAGTTATGGACGACGGACATATCACCGGTATCGGTACGCATGAAGAATTGTTGAATAATAATGAGGAATACAAAGAGATCTATTATTCTCAGACCGATAAAAAGGAGGCGTGAAAAATGGCTAAAAGAAGTTTGAACGACCTCCAGAGGCAGTATAACAGTCAGGTTGCGACGGGCAAAAAAATGGGCATGGGACACGGACCCGGCGGTCCCGGTATGCGCGGGGGCGCTCACGGTAAGCCCAAGGATGTCGGCAATACGGTAAAAAGGCTGTGGTCATATGTAGCTGCGTATAAGCTGAGGCTTTTGTTTGTTGTGCTCTTTATGATATTCAGTACCGTAACATCTCTTATAGGCGCATATATGCTGTCGCCTATAATCAACAGAATTGCGCTTGCCGTAAATCCTGATGCCGATATCAGCTATTCATCTATAGGTAAGATAGCGGATAAATATATAACAAAATTCAGCCAACTTGGATTTGTTTCCGATATAATGTCGGGCAGCAAGTTTGCCGAAGTGCTTACCTATGTTTTATCTGCCGTCGTAATTATGTTCTGCGTGTACGCGCTCGGTGCGCTGTCTACATATCTGCAGAGCAGACTTATGCTTTCAGTATCGCAGAACGCGACCGAAAAGATCAGGAATGATCTTTTCAGTAAGCTGATGAAGCTGCCGGTAAGGTATTTTGACAAAACCCCGACCGGTGAAACTATGAGCCGCTTTACAAACGATGTTGACAATATAGACGTCATGCTGAACAACTCGCTTACGTCGGTCGTTTCCGGCTCAATATCGCTTATCGGCACGCTTGTTTTCATGGTGACAACCAATATCTGGCTGACCCTTGTGACCGTTGTGTTTCTGCCTGTTTTTGCAAAGGGCGGGGCATTCATAGCCAAAAAATCGAGAAAGTATTATATAGGTCAGCAGTCGGCGTTGGGAGCGGTAAACGGATATATAGAGGAGGCCGTTTCCGGTCAGAAGGTTATCAAGGTCTTCAACCACGAAGATACATGCGTAGAGGAATTTGAGCTTTTGAACGACGATATGCGCGACAAACAGTTTAAAGCCCAGTTCTTCGGCGGAATCATGGGACCGGTAATGGGCAACACAAGCCAGATAACCTTTGCAGCAACAGTCGGTATAGGCGGTATACTTATGTGCCTTACCGGTTTTGGCCCCGGCGACCTTACCGTTTTTGCAAACTATTCGCGCCAGTTTTCAATGCCAATAAATATGATATCCCAGCAGATGAGCACCGTATTTGCGGCACTTGCCGGCGCAGAAAGGGTGTTTGCCGTGATGGATGCCGAGCCTGAGACCGCAGATAAGGATGCCGCTGTTTCAGCCGACGGCATCCAGGGAAATGTTGAGCTTTGCGACGTTACCTTCGGCTATGATCCGGGAAAGGTGATACTTAAAAATATATCACTTTATGCGAAACCCGGACAAAAGATAGCGTTTGTCGGTTCTACAGGAGCCGGTAAAACAACGATAACCAACCTTATAAACCGTTTTTATGATATCGACTCCGGCAAAATAACCTTAGACGGCACCGATATCCGTGACTATAAGCGCGACGAGCTGCGCCGCAATATTGCAATGGTGCTTCAGGATACCCACCTATTCAGCGGTACGGTAATGGAGAATATACGCTACGGGCGTCCCGACGCCACCGACGAAGAGGTTATAGCTGCTGCCAAGACAGCCAGCGCCCACAGCTTTATAATGAGACTGTCTGACGGCTACAACACGGTTATAACGGGTGACGGAGCAAACCTTTCTCAGGGACAAAGGCAGCTTCTCAACATTGCCCGTGCCGCTATCTCAAAGGCGCCGATACTGATACTTGATGAAGCAACCAGTTCGGTTGACACAAGGACCGAGCGCCATATAGAACACGGTATGGACAGACTTATGAAAGACAGAACGACATTTGTCATAGCTCACCGCCTTTCTACTGTCCGTAATGCCGACGCAATCATGGTGCTTGAAAAGGGTGAGATCATCGAACGCGGCACTCATGACGAGCTTTTAAAACTGAAGGGAAGGTATTACGAACTTTATACCGGACTCAAAGAGCTGGATTGATAGAATATACCGTCTGCATGTTCCGCAGACGGTATATTTTGCCTAATTAATTTAAGCAAAAGTAACGTTTTCCTAATTAAATTAAGTTTTTTTGTAAATTTTATAATTTAAGTCGGTTTATTGTCCTTTTAAATATTGACAGAGAAACGAATAGCATTTATAATATACACGTTACATAGGTAATAAATATACACAGGAGGTTTTTAACATGATAAATAATGAATACCTTAAAAGGGTATATGCACAGGTTGAAAAGCGCAACCCCGGCGAGCCTGAGTTTTTGCAGGCAGTGTACGAAGTGCTTGAGTCACTTGAGCCGGTGGTGGAAAAGGATCCGAGAATTGAGAAGAACGGCGTTATTGAGCGCATAGTTGAGCCGGAGCGTCAGATAATCTTCCGCGTATCATGGGTAGACGACAACGGAAACGTTCAGGTTAACCGCGGATTCAGAGTGCAGTTCAACTCAGCTATCGGACCGTACAAGGGCGGACTGAGACTTCATCCGTCGGTCAACGCCTCGGTTATCAAGTTCCTCGGTTTTGAACAGATATTTAAGAACAGCTTAACCGGTCTGCCTATAGGCGGCGGTAAGGGAGGTTCTGATTTTGATCCGAAGGGCAAGTCAGACGGCGAGATCATGCGCTTCTGCCAGAGCTTTATGACCGAGCTTGCCAAGCACATCGGTGCTGATACCGATGTTCCGGCAGGTGATATCGGCGTCGGCGGCAGAGAGATAGGATACCTCTACGGTCAGTATAAGAGACTCCGCAACGAGTTTACCGGCGTTCTTACCGGTAAGGGTATTCCTTACGGCGGTTCGCTTGCCCGTACCGAGGCTACCGGTTACGGACTTTGCTACTACACCGAGGAAATGCTCAAGTGCATGAAGAACGACAGCTTCAAGGGCAAGACCGTCGTTATTTCCGGTTCCGGTAACGTTGCTATATACGCTAATGAGAAGGCTACCGAGCTTGGCGGTAAGGTTGTTGCCATGTCTGACTCTTGTGGTTATATATATGATGAAAACGGAATTGATCTTGCGGTTGTCAAACAGATCAAGGAAGTTGAAAGAGGACGTATCAAGGAGTATGCAGAGCGTGTAAAGGGCGCTGTTTACACCGAGGGCTGCAAGGGCATCTGGACCGTTCCCTGCGATATCGCACTGCCCTGCGCTACCCAGAACGAGCTTGATGAAGCTGCTGCAAAGGCTCTTGTTGCAAACGGCGTAATGGCTGTTGCAGAAGGCGCCAACATGCCTTCTACTCCGGAAGCTATTGCAGTGTTCCAGGCTGCCGGTATCCCGTTCGGACCGGCAAAGGCAGCCAATGCCGGTGGTGTTGCCACCTCTGCTCTTGAGATGAGCCAGAACTCCATGAGATACAGCTGGACGTTTGAAGAGGTTGATGCTAAACTCCATAATATTATGGTCAACATCTTCCACAATTCATATGATGCTGCCAAGAGATACGGATGCGAGGGCAACCTTGTTGCCGGTGCAAATATCGCCGGATTTGAGAAGGTCGCAAACGCAATGATAGCTCAGGGTATTGCATACTGATAATGATTTTCCTTTTAAGCCGCCGGTGACCCGGCGGCTTAAAATTTTGTACAATATCGGTAGTCCTTCGCCTTGACAACAAAAAATTATTATGCGATAATTAATACCGTAAATTCTTGAATGGGGCGACATTTATGATATATCAGAACATTAAGGATCTTGTTGAATACGGCGTTATGACCCATCTTATAACGACCGAGGACAGAATCTATACAACAAACAGACTGTTGGAAATACTTCATCTTGATGAGTACGAGGAACCGGACTCGGTCAGCACCGACGACCTTGAGGCTATTCTCAAAGGTTTTCTTGAATTTGCCGTTGAAAAGGGCATGATCGATGATAACACCACCGAGAGGGACCTTTTTGATACAAAGATAATGGGTACGTTGGTGCCGAGACCGTCGGACGTGATAAACGAGTTCTGGGATCGTTATGAAATATCGCCGCAAAATGCGACAGATTATTACTATAAACTGTCGTGCGACAGCGATTATATAAGGCGCTACCGCATAAAACGCGATATGAAGTGGGTCACGCCGACAGAATACGGCGACCTTGATATAACCATAAATCTTTCAAAACCTGAAAAGGATCCGAAAGCAATAGCTGCCGCAAAAAATGCCAAACAGAGCGGTTACCCCAAATGCCTGCTGTGCAAGGAAAATGAGGGCTATGCCGGAAGGCTCAATCACCCGGCAAGACAAAACCACCGCATAATACCTATGGTCATCAATGATACCCCGTGGATGATGCAGTATTCGCCGTATGTCTATTATAATGAGCATTGCATTGTCTTTAACTCTGAGCATACACCTATGGCGATCAACAGGGCGACCTTCCGCAAGCTGCTTGATTTTGTAAAGCTGTTTCCGCATTATTTCGTCGGCTCCAATGCCGATCTGCCGATAGTCGGCGGTTCGATACTGAGCCACGACCATTTTCAGGGCGGTCATTACACCTTCGCTATGGCAAAGGCACCAATTGAAAAGGAATTGAGTTTTAACGGCTTTGACGATGTTGAGGGCGGAATAGTAAAATGGCCTATGTCGGTCATAAGACTGCGCTCCGAAAATGATTTAAGGCTTGTTGAGCTTGCCGATAAGATTTTAAAGGCGTGGAGAGGCTACTCAGATCCTGATGCTTTTGTTTTTGCCGAAACCGACGGTACACCGCACAACACTATCACACCTATAGCACGCAAAAACGGAGAGAAGTATGAGCTTGACCTTGTGCTCCGCAATAATATTACAACTAAAGAGCATCCGCTGGGACTTTTCCATCCGCATGCAGAGCTTCATCATATCAAAAAAGAAAACATCGGTCTTATAGAGGTTATGGGACTGGCTGTTCTTCCTTCAAGACTTAAAGAGGAAATCAGGGTTTTGTCGGAACGTATTATAGCCGGTGAGGATCTCAGACAGGATGATGTGACAGCAAAGCATGCCGACTGGGTCGAGGGATTTCTGCCGAACTACAGTAATGTCGGCAGGGACAATATAGAAGAAATACTGAAAGCGGAAATAGGAAAGGTTTTTGCCAAGGTGCTTGAGCATGCCGGAGTATATAAAAGAAACGAAAACGGAATGAATGCTTTCCTGCATTTTGCACAATATGTAAATGAAATTAAGTGATATTATTTACTATATTGCTAATTATTTTACTAAAATCTATTGAAAACGGACCGGATCTACAGTTATAATGTAACTGTAGACCGGTCTTTTTAGTTGTGACCTATCATGTAAAAATAATACTTTAACGGAGGGCAGCGTTATGATATATCATACAAAACTGTTGAGTGCGCTAAGTAATGTATATTCCGATCGTGAACCTGTCGGTGCACGTTTCGAAGGTGCCGAAATCTTCAAAAATGAGGCGGTTTCCTTTGTTGCGGCACTTTGTCCGGAGGCTGTATCGGCTTTGGGCGGTGAGGCTGCAACTGTTGAGGTGCTTATAAAGGTTGATTCACCTCTTGAAAAGTACGTTACGGTAAGCACAATTGAAAACGTTCCTGCCAAAACGATCAATCCCGTCTGCGACGAGTGGGTGGAGCAAAAGGGACTGGGATTTTACCCTGATCGTCTGCATAGCGTGGAAAAAGGCAGATTTACTGCATCCGTAGGGTATTGGAGCGGACTGTTCGTAAACGTAAATCCTGAGCTTTGTGACATTCCTGCCGGCGAATATCCGATAAAAATAGAGCTTTATAAATACGGCCTTGACTGGCGCGGCGTCAGGACGCAGGACGCGCTTATATGCGCGTTTGAAACAAAAATTACGGTGTTGGACGTAAGATTACCGCGGCAAAGACGCATTACTACAAACTGGGTGCATTATGACTGCATATCTGTGCTGTCAGGTACAAAACCGTGGACCGAAAGGTATTTTAAAGTGGTCGGTAATTACCTGCACCTTGCAGCGACAAATGGTCAGAACATGGTACTGACACCTGCATTTACTCCTGCGCTTGACACTCCGGTAAACGAGGAACGCATGACGGTACAGCTTGTTGGCGTTGAATTGAATAATAACAAATACAGCTTTGATTTCACCATGCTTGACAGGTTCATAAATACAGCAATCGATGCAGGTATTGAGTATTTCGAGCACTGCCATCTGTTCACACAATGGGGTGCAGCTAATGCTCCTAAAATAATGGTGCGCGAAAACGGCAGAATTAAAAGGAAATTCGGCTGGCATACAGATTCAATGTCGGAAGAATATCACATATTTTTGCATGAATACTTAAAGTCGCTCAAAGCATATCTCAAAGAAAAAGGTGTAAAAGATAAGTTTTTCTTTCATGTTTCAGATGAGCCGTCAGTGAAATGGATCAAAACATACGAGAACGCCGCTAAATTTTTGCACGGTGAAATAGGGGATATGCCGAGCGGTGACGCGCTGTCGGATTATGCGTTTTACGAGCAGGGGCTTGTCGATACGCCTATTGTCACAACCGATCATATTGAGAAGTTCATAGGACGTGCCGATAAGCTGTGGGCTTATTACACCGGCTGGCAGAGTAAAAACCACCTCACCAACCGTCTCGCCGGGATGCCGCAGGCGAGGGGACGTATACTTGGCGTGCAGATGTATTATTACGGTATAGACGGTTTTCTGCACTGGGGCTTTAATGCTCATCACAACAGACTTTCGAGAAGAATAATAGATCCGCGTATTTCCGGCGACATGGGTGGTGATTTCCCGTGTGGTACTTCATATTTAGTTTATCCGAACGGCGAAGGTGCGGAGCCCTCACAGCGGCTTATCACCTTCCGCGACGCCATGCAGGATATAAGAGAATTTGAGCTTTTGGAGTCACTTGCCGGAAGGCAAACCGTAATCGATATAATAAAAAAGCATATACCGGACATAAGCTTTAACTGCAAAGTGACCGATGCTCAGCTTCTGGCGCTTCACACAAATATTGTAAAGGAAATAAAAAAACATATATAATATTGAGGTGAATGTAATGGAAAGCAAAAAGCGAATTGGTGTTATGCTTGACTGCTCGAGAAATGCTGTAATGAAGCCTTCCTCTGTAAAGAATTACATGGATATACTGAGTAAAATGGGGTATAATATGCTCATGCTCTATACCGAGGATACATATGAGGTCGAAGGCGAACCGTTCTTTGGGTATCTGCGCGGCAGATATTCTGAAAATGAGCTGAAGGATATAGCGGATTATGGTGAGCAAGTCGGCATTGAAGTCATTCCGTGCATCCAGACTCTTGCACATCTCAACCAGATATTTCGTTGGTCCTGCTATAAAAGCATCAACGACACAGAAGATATTCTGCTCGCTGACTGCGACAGGACATACGAGCTTATCGAGAAAATGTTCAAAAGCATCAGACGGTGTTTTAAGACCGATATTGTTCATATAGGTATGGATGAGGCACATAATGTCGGGCTTGGAAAGTATTTTAAGGAGCACGGACCTGTTGACAGGTTTTCACTGCTCAGCCGTCATTTGAAGAGGGTATCTGAAATTGCCGAAAGATACGGTTTTAAACCGATCATGTGGAGCGACATGTTTTTCCGCCTTGCCAACGGCGGTGATTACTATTGCAGCCGTTCCGATATAGTGACTGATGATATAGCTGCTCTTGTTCCCGAAAATGTCAGTTTAGTGTATTGGGACTATTACTCGCGTGAGAAGGGCACATACGATAAAATGATAGCGGCTCATAAGAATTTTGACAAGCCTGTATGGTTTGCCGGCGGAGCATGGATGTGGAAGGGCTTTTCGCCGGACAATGAGATATCTATCAAACGCACCAGGCTCGCAATGCAAAGCTGCAGGGATAACAATGTTGATAATATATTCATGACATGCTGGGGTGACAATGGAGCCGAGGCTTCATACTATTCGGTTATGCCAACGCTTTATTATGCTGTCAGTGTGCTTAATGGCATTGATGACGAGGAAAAAATCAAATCGGGCTTTTTAAAATTATTCGGCATTGAGTTTGACAATTATATGAAGCTTGATTTGCCGTCAAAGCTGCGTGAGCGTTCGCATGTTGCGGTATATAATCCCGACAAGCTGATGTTTTACAGTGATCCGTTTCTCGGCATCTACGACCATTCCTTTGAGGGCGACGGCAGCAGGGAAGAGAGTATTTACAGATCGTATGCCGATGACTTGAGTAAATTGAAAGACGAACCGGATTTTGGCTATCTGTTTGAAACTGCCGCAGCACTTTGCAGCTTTTTGTCTTTTAAATATGCTTTGGGCAGAAAAACAAGGACGGCATATGATCAGAAAAATAAATCAGCGCTTAAAAAGCTTTTAAGTGTATATGATGAATGCATAATTTCTCTTGATGCTTTTTATGAGGCATTCAAAAAACAATGGTATAAAGAAAAGAAAGGCAACGGTTTCGAGGTGCAGGATGTTAGGATAGGCGGATTAAAGCAGCGCCTTATATCATGCAGGTCAAGGCTTTCGGATTATATCTGCGGCAGGATTGAATGTATAGAGGAGCTTGACGAGCAGCTGATCGATTTGGGTGACACAGGCCTTGTAAATTGTTGGAGCAGGTGGACGCCGGCTGTACTGTAAACAGATAATTTTAAATCTGCCGGAAGTATATCATAATATACTTCCGGCAGATTATTTTACAGCGGCATATGTACCACCGTACTTTATACAGATAAACTGAAATTATATACGCATTAATTCTGTTTTCTTACTATAGCATATTCGTCGTCTAATTTAAAAAAAGGACATTCGCGTTCTGACGATACTATATATCTCATGTAATCATCCTCATCCATGTCGACAAGACAGATATAGCAGTCGTCGTCCTCGTCATAAACATAATAACTGCACATATCACAGTTTGACTGCGCCATAAATATCACCACCACACTGATTATATCGCGGCTGCCGTGTTTTTTCAACTGCGTTTTTGGCGATGCTTATAATAGTTTCAAAAATGTTACAGTACATATAACACATTAAAAATGCTTGAACTTTTGGCTGTGATGTTGTAAAATGTATTAGACGACCCGAAAATGAGGTGAATGTTGGGATGAATAAGAAATTATTAAGTCTTTTGACCGCGTTTGTAATTATTGTGCTGCCGCTTTTTTCGGTTAGTGCTGAAGCAATCAAGCCGGCAATAAAATTGTCCTGCTCAGTTGACGGTTCTATGCCGAGTGATAAAAAGTTTGAAATAACCGTTAAAAAATATGCCATTGATGAGGCAGACGACGATGCCGAGCCGGTGAGTACCGATAAGCTTACCATTGATACCGCCTCCGCAGCAGATAAGGAATATGCGTTTGCTGCAGGAGACATAGGATTGTATAAATTCGATTTTTATATTTCCGGATGCAGTGACAGCTCTATCGCTTCTGACGGAAGCGTCGTTACTGTATATCCCGGACAGGACGAGATAAGGGTCAGCTATCCGGACAGGGAAGAAACATTTGATCTTGCAAATATAGAAAACCCGCCGGTCGTGACCGTAAAGGGCACAAAAGTCCAGCAGGTAAAAATTGAACTTGCGGACAATAAAACCGTCTCCAAGGTCTATGACGGTAAAACTTCCGTATCGATACCGGCTGACTGCTACAAGCTCATAGGCGTTGTAAGCGGAGACGATGTAAAACTGGCGTATAAATCAGCCGTTTTCAACAGCCCGGATGTAAAATCGGCAAAAAGGGTCAAGGTTACAGGACTTTCGCTTACCGGAAACGATGCCGCAAAGTACAAGCTCGCTACCGAAAGCTTTGAGATAACCGGAAAAATAACGGCAAGACCAATTACTGTCACCGCAAATGATATTGTTATTACCGAGGGCGCTAATGAGCCTGAGCTTACATATACTCTGTCGGAACAGCTTATTGAAGGCAATTCGGCGGTAGGCACGCTTGCAAGAACGGCAGGCGGGGAAGCAGGAAGCTATATTATTACAAGAGGCACCCTGACCTTCGGTGATAATTATGAGGTGACGTTTGTTGAGGGTCACCTTACCGTTTCCAGCTATACGCTTGTTGAGGTCATTGACCAGGTGCTGGGCATAAAGATATCCGGATATATAGATAAATCGTCATCGGTTTCCGCGGTGAAACTGGCACAGTCAGACGGCAGCTATAAAGCACTTGCCGATGCCGCAGGTTCGGTCGGGCATGTGATTGCCGCTTATAATATAATGCTTGACACCCCGAAGCACGACGGTGATCTTACCGTAACCTTCCCGGTCGATGCAAAATATGAGGGCAAGCAGATATACATATATCAGCTTATGTCGTCAGGTGCTGTATCGTCATATAAGACTGCGGCTGTTGACGGCACTGTTTCGCTTAAAACATCGGAGTGCACCCAGTTTGCCATTGTTGCCGAGGGTCAGGTCGAAGAAAAGCCTATGCCTAAGACCTCGGTAGGTAAGACTATCTTAAAGGTCATACTGATATTGCTTGCGGTTGTTCTGGGACTTGCGTTGCTCATTGCCCTGTTCTTCTTCGGTATGGTATTCTTCAATAAGACCGATGAATTAAAACGTATCATCAAAAAGTTCAGACGTCTGTTTAAGAAAAATAAACGCTAAAAAACACAGCCGGTGTATCTTTAAGATGCATCGGCTGCTTTTTGCATTTTTACAGTCAAAAAACAGACAATAAAAAACTCCTGCACTTTTAAGTACAGGAGTTTTGTATCGCGCCGCAGAAAAAAGATATATAAATATCCGGCTCGCGTCGTTACGCATGATTGTTTTCTTTTGCCGTATTAAGTGATGAAATAAGTATTCTTTTTATTTCAATGCACTTGTCAAGTATTGTTCTATCGCTGTAATACCCACTTTCGATCAGAAGTTCAAGACAATATTCTGTCTCAGAACATTCTTTTAAGGCAATATGTAGCTTTGCGATGAAATCCGCCCTTCCTTGTGCATAAAATGCTTCGCGGACATTTGCCCCGATGCTCGTACCGGAGCGCAAAAACTGATTGATAAGTGCACCTTCACATTTTGCCTCGCGCAGCACCCGACACGAGCGAATGACTTCCAACGCAAAAGCCTTTGACTTCATCATCAATGCACTTTCCGCCATACCGCTCCGTTCCTTACACGTTTTACTTAAAATTGTTTTTCGACTTAAGGCGAAAAGCCACATCACTTCTTCACTGTTCACTATTACTTATTCCTTCCAAAAAACTCCTCGAACCGGTTTAGTGAAAAGTGAAGAGTGAAAAGTGAAAAAGTAAAACCTTCCCGGACGAGGATCGGGAAGGTTTTTGGCTGAGGAATAGGGATTTGAACCCCAACAAACAGAGTCAGAGTCTGTCGTGCTACCGTTACACCATTCCTCAAAACTGACAATGACTATTATAACCTAAAATACCGAAAAGTCAAGTGATTTTTGAAAAAAATATATAATTTATTTGGATAGCATATAAAGCGCTTGTAATAATCAGGCATTTCATTTATAATTTATATGGTATTGAGACAAAAAGGGGGATAGCCCGTGACATGTAATATATGCCCGAGAAAATGTAACGCAGACAGAAGCGAGTCGGGCAATACCGGCGGCTTTTGCAGGATGCCGCTGCAGCCGGTCGTTGCCAGGGCGGCTCTCCATATGTGGGAGGAGCCGTGCATAAGCGGTACTAACGGTTCCGGGGCAATATTTTTCAGCGGATGCTCCCTTAAATGCGTGTTTTGTCAGAATGATAAGATATCACATCAAAGCTTTGGTAAGACGATCACGCCTTTAAGACTCGCAGAGATATTTTCCGAGCTTGAGAAAAAAGGCGCGCATAACATTAACCTTGTCAACCCGACGCATTTTTTGTTTGCAATCAGTGAGGCTGTGAAGATATACAGACCGAATATCCCTATTGTTTATAATTCGGGCGGATACGACCTTGTCGAGTCGATAGAAAAAGCATCTGAATTTGTCGATATTTTTCTCATGGACCTTAAATATATGTCACATGACCGGGCGCTGAAATATTCCGGCGCTGCTGACTATCCGCAGGTTGCGACCGCGGCGATTCTAAAATGCAGAGAACTGCGAGGGACAGCCGAATTTTACGATAACGGTATGATGAAAAGAGGACTGATAATAAGGCACCTCGTTTTACCGCATGGACTTTGCGACACAAGAAATGTGATAAATTGGGTGGAAAACAATGCGCCGGATGCAGTGTTCAGCCTTATGAGCCAATACACACCCTGCGGTGACCTTGAAAAGTTTCCTGAAATCAACCGTAAGCTTTCGGTCACAGAACACAGGAAGGCGCTTGCCATGCTTTCAAAAAGCAGTATCCGCAATTCTTACTGTCAGCAGCTTTCAAGCTCCGGAGGTCAGTTTATCCCGGCTTTTGACCTTCAGGGTGTATGATATATTTTATATGAAACTATGTATTTCAATGGGGTGGGTATATGAGTAAAAGCGGCAAAACAAAACGCATTATTGCTATAGCTGTCGCAGCCGTTATAGTTGTGACCGGTACTTTGGGGTATTTCTTTCTCGGAAGAAAGGGTGCGCCTGTTGTAAACGACATGACCGGTACCGATGCGGCGGCGGTCGCAGAATATAAGCGCAGCAACACTGCTAAAAACAGCGTTGAAGCAGTGCTGAGCAGTAATGTGTATTCAATAACCGGCGCCGATGCCGATAAGGTAAACAGCAGCATAAAAAGCGTCAGTCCCACGAATCTCGGACTGTATGTGACAGTAGGGGAAGGTACTGCTCTTGATAACATAGGTTCAGGCGATGTGTTTTTCCTTGACGGTTCTGAGTCAACTCCGCTCGGTGAGCCGTATTTCGGCAAAGTGTCTAGTGTTTCTGCTGATGGGAAGGACAAGCAGTTTATTTTTGAAACGCCAATGGTAGACGAGGTCTTTGATCTGCTTGACCTCAATATGGAAAAAAAGCTTGCCTCTGATGATATAAATGTAATAAAGACCATCGACGGCGTTACGGTCACCAAGGTTGATGACCTTTATTCGCATTTCGGAAATTCCGACACTAACGCCGGTGACAACAGCAATACCGAAACTCCGACGCCGCTTTCAGGTACTTATACCCCGGCTCCGACCCCAATGTCAAAGGAGTCATTTGATGTAAAAGACGGTCTGCTCCTTGAATGTAAATTTGATCTGTTTAAAGCTTTCGGACTCAAAGAGGAAGACGAAAATTCCAAATCACAAAAATACAACACCGTCGAGGATCAGATGATCACGGTGTACAAGACCCACACCGGTAAGTGCTATCATGAGTCTACCTGCGTGCATTTGAGATCAAGCAAAATTGAAACAACACTTGCTGAGGCTAAACGGGAAAAGCTCCGCCCCTGCAAGGTGTGCAATCCGCCTGTAAGCGAAGCCAGTGAGCTTGAGCCGTCGCTCAATGTCACCGGTAAGGTGGGACTGGAAAATCTGTCGCTTTTCTTTGATTATGACTGGGATATATTAAGCGGCGACGGGCTGAGGGAGCTGTCGGCAAATGTTGACGGTACATTTATATTCGAAATTGGTCTTGAGTCCAACGCAGAGTTTGAATTCAGCGGTAAGGACACTAAGCTTATCAAGGCAGATAATTTCCTTAAGGTCTCCGGATTGAAGGAAAAACTGTTCCCGATAGCTTTTATAGGATATAACGGCTCTCTTGTCACTAATGTAGGCGGCGGAAATCAGGCAATACGCGCAATGACTGCCGTGCCGGTAACGGTCGGAGCGGTATTCTATATCGATATAAACGGCAATATTACCGTCGGCTCATCGGTAAGCTTTTCATATACATATGATTTTAATGCGTCATACGACGTTGTTAAAAACGGTAAATGGGTATGGGATCAAAAGGACAGCAGCGGTGAGTCAGACAGCTCGTTCAAATTGGCTTTTGAAGCCAAGGGAGATGTTGACACCTGTCTGGGTGTCTCTATAGGACTTTACATATTTAACCTGAACCCGTTTGAAATAACCCCCGTTAAGGTCGGTGCCGAGGCTGAGGGAAGCATGGAAATGTCGGTCACCATCGATAAAAACGGAATCAGCGATGAGGTCACGGGAGATCTGTATGCAAGAATATATGCCAAGCTGATTGAACTTAAGGTTAATCTAAAGATCAAAGCTGAGCTGTTTTCTGGTAAACTCAGCTTCGGATTGAATCTTGATTATTCGAGAGTTCTGAGTGATGTTACATTAGCTGAATTCGGCACTAAAAATCCGACGCGGTATGATAAATCGACAATGTCGTACTCTAATGTAACCGCAAGTGACAATGACGCTTTCTATTATAAAAATGAGGAAGGTAAGCTCATAAAAGAGATCGGCGGTCAGCGGTTTGATCTTTATACCGATGAATTCTTTATCATATGCGGAATTGACGAGACGTATATCTATCTTTTAAAGACCAATGAGAACGGCTGCTACGATATATGCCGCGTAAATAAAAGCGACGGCAACAATAAAACGCTTATTGAAAATGTTGCAACCTCTCTGTATTTTGATGAGGACAGTATATATTACACGACAGATTTCACCAAAAAGACCCTGACTAAGTATAACCGCATGTTCGATAAATCAAATGATATTTCAACGTTTTCAGACGAAGTGAGCCTTGTTCGTCCTGACGGCGAAGGTCTTTATGTTGTGACAAGCGGTGATAATTTCCTGTCGTGGTTTATAGGAAGCGATTCGGATGCGTATTACATTGAGAAAGACGGCTCGGGACTTGTAAGCTACGGAAAGAGCTTTGATGTATCAAAATATCATGTTAAGAACATGAAAAACTACAGCTACGCTACCCGTTATATTTCGGGCGGATATTTAAGAAGTTCTGCAGAGCAGGTTGTGTGGCTCGGCGCCGACTCCGCGTCAAATGTGATCGTTGAGGGTACAAGCGGATGGAATCCCACCGAGGACGGTATATTTGTTACAAAAGATAATTACGGCAGTACGCCTTCTCACAGAATAGTGCTTTATAAGGCGGCTGACGGCAGCACCGTAGATGTGGCGCCGGTATATAATACCAAAGCTTTCTTTACCCTCTGCAAGGGCAAAAACGGAAAGTGGTATTTCATAGATCAGACCGACGACGGACTGATACTCTGCACAATGAATGAGGACTTCTCAGACCTTACTGTCATACAGAACATTGATCTCGCCGGAAGATCGGTTGACCTCGACAAATGCGGAGCTGAAATAAGCAATAACCAGGTGTTCTTCTACAATATGCAGGACAACAAAAAAACAGAGGTACTCTACCGCTACAATGTGGCGAAATAAGGGGTGATTTTATGAAGTTTAAAAGATTTGTTTCGCTGCTGTGCGTTTTATTTATCGCTTTTTCAGTTTGTTCTGCAGCAACGGTATTTGCAGAAGCATCTGCTGTGGCTTTTAAGGGGACAAGAGTCCTTGAACTTGAGTCCGATCCGTCGGATATGGATAACTACATAAACGGAGGCAGAGCGGCGTTTGATCTTATGCTCAGGAAAAATGCACCGGAATGGCTGAAATTTTCTGTCAGTACCCGTGACAGAAAGGTATTGACCTCTATATCATTCGAATTCGGCTCATATGAAGAGCTGACCGAGCGGCTGGGTGTACTGCTGACCGTTTCTCCGTCGGTGGTTTACTCGGATGACGGTGAGTTTATGTACGCCGAAGGTTTTCTGTCTGCAGAACTGCTGAATTTCGCGCTGCTCCCGTTATCATACGGCTCGAAAGATGGGACAGAGGTCTTTAGAACGGCTGAAAATAAACTTATATTGGGCGATAATGAGTACACCTCAGAGGGCGACATGATGTCTGCCTTTGAAGGGGACAGAATACTTGCAGACGCATTTGATATGCATACTGAGGTCGTAAATGACCTATATACGCGTTGGCTCATACTGTGGCTCAACAACGACAGTGCGGACAAAAAGGATGCCGCTGTAATAGAAAAACGTTTTAAGTCGGTTGAAAAGCCTGTTGTTGAGGATGAAGGAAACGCAAAAAAACTAAAGGTTGAATTCAAAGCCAATACCGAAGCTGAGCTGACCACCAAAACAATGATGTGTCTTCATGCGTCAGCCGCTGTTCTGAAGTCTTATGAATATGTTGACAGCGACAATGTGAAGGTTACGAGAACCGAGTATATAGATACTGCATCAGTATTGCGTGAAAACAAAAAATTTGCGTATAAATATATAATGTCGGAAAGCTACAGGGAATTTTCTGTGCCGGATGACAGCAAGGCTGTAGTTGCCGGAAACTCTGTTTCGGCAGAAAATCTGTCAAAAATAGTTATAAGCTATGAATGTGATCCCGGCTTTGCTTCGGTTGATGTTATAAACGATCTTTCATCGCTTTTTGGCAGAATGACGCAGAAAATCATATATAAAATGCCGATGTCGGTTGCCGGATACTTTCACGACGAGATTAAGGAAGAACTCAGCGGCAAGCTGATAAAGGGCAGCACTCTTAATATATATGAAACCGGCGGAAACAGGTGCTATGAGCTTGTCTTTTCATCGATGTCCGCAGACGAAATAAATAAACTTGCAGACGCTATCGGTATTTCGTTTGAGTTCGAAAGGAAAACATCATTTATACCGTTCTTAAAATCTACCGTCTCGCAGAGCGTAAAAAGTAAAAGCCCTGTGAAGAGGTTTGCTGCACCGGATGAATCAAATATTATTATATTACTGTCGGGAACATCATTTTCTCCTGACAGTAACGCAAAAAAAGGCATATATGTAAATGGCAAAACGGTGACTGCTCCAATCGGCACAAAGGGAAATGTACAGTTTTCGTACCGGGAACTGTATTTGCCGAAGGCGCTTTTGCTGCTGATTTTAATTGTTGTTGTGGTCATTGCCGTACTGATAATGATAAAGAAACTGCGTGCACGCTTCAAAAGTGCCGGAGCAAAGCAAAAAAGAATAAAAAATCACACTCAGTCAACTGTTTGCCCGAATTGCAGTAAGGAATGTTCACCGAACGATTTGTTCTGTATGAATTGTGGGTTTAAACTGAAGTAAAATACTTTTATTATCCTCTTGACTTTGATTTTTTTATTGTGGTACAGTAGCTTTATGTCTTTAAACTGGGGTATTTTATGATTAATTTATCTGATAATTTTAATTACGGAAAGCTGCTGCGCTTTACATTTCCGTCGATAATAATGCTTGTATTTTCTTCTGTTTACGGCGTTGTTGACGGGTATTTTGTTTCAAACTATGCTGGCAAAACATCCTTTGCCGCCGTGAATTTCATCATGCCGGTGCTTATGATTTTGGGATGTATCGGTTTTATGTTCGGAACGGGCGGCGGTGCGCTTATCGCTAAGACTTTGGGCGAAAAGGACGATAAAAAAGCAAACGAAATATTCACGATGATAGTGGCTGTGTCTGTCGGCGTCGGTGTTTTCCTCACTGTTTTGGGCATTGCTTTGATGCCTTTAATATCGCGGCTGCTCGGTGCTGACGGCAAAATGCAGGATGATTCAGTGCTTTACGGCAGAATAGTTACTATAGGTCTGCCGTTTTATATTCTGCAGTATGAATTTCAGTGCCTGTTTGCCACAGCAGGCAAGCCTAAGCTCGGTCTTTATGTTACCGCAGCAGCAGGCGTTACGAATATGGTGCTCGATTATCTGCTTGTCGCCGTTTTTCCGCTTGGGATTATCGGCGCTGCTGCTGCTACCGCTTTCAGCCAGTTTGTTGGCGGCGTTATACCGCTGATTTATTTCCTTAGGAAAAACAGCAGTCTGCTGCGATTTACAAAATTTAAGTTTGATGGCAGGGCTCTGTTTAAAACCTGCACAAACGGATCATCTGAATTTTTAAGCAATATAGCAATGTCGGTCGTAAGTATGCTTTACAACCGTCAGCTTATGCGCTATGCCGGTGAGGACGGCGTTTCGGCTTACGGAGTGCTGATGTATGTCGGCATGATATTTATGGCTGTATTTGTGGGATATTCGGTAGGTGTCGCGCCTATTGTAGGATACAATTACGGGGCGCAAAATAAGGAACAGCTGAAGAATATTCTGAGAAAGAGCACCGTTGTGATTTTTGTCACCGCTGTTGTTATGTTTGCGGCAAGTGAGTTTTTGTCAGCTCCGCTGTCGCGGATTTATGTCGGGTACGACCAAAATCTGCTTGAAATTACTGTGGATGCATTTAAAATCTTTTCGTTTGCTTTCCTGTTTTCGGGATTTGCAATATTCGGCTCATCGTTTTTCACCGCTCTTAACGACGGTCTTACTTCGGCGCTTATATCCTTTTTCAGGACGCTTGTTTTTCAGGCGGCATCAGTCCTTATTTTCCCGCTCATATGGGATCTGGACGGTATATGGATATCAATAGTCGCCGCTGACGTCATGGCGGTTGCTCTGACCCTTGTGTTTGTATTTGCCAAACGTAAAAAGTACGGGTATCTGTAATTTTCACCTGAATATAGGTTTATTTATTAAGGCTGGTGGATTCAATGATTCTCTTTTTCATAAGGCATGCCGATCCTGTTTATTCGCCGGACAGCCTCACGCCGCTCGGCAGCAGACAGGCTGAATCACTTGCAAAACGGCTGTCGCTTTACGGTTTGGATGAGATCTATGCATCAAGCTCTAACCGTGCAATAATGACGGCAGGACCGACCTGTGAGCTGCTTAAAAAAGAAGCTGTTATTCTGGACTGGTGCAATGAGGGACATGCCTGGAAAGAGCTTACCGTGACAGATGAAAACGGTAACCGTATGTGGGGATTTCAAAATGCACAAACGGTAAAGGATTTTGTTTCTGATGAAGTCGTGAAGTTAGGTGCCGAATGGTACGATCACCCGAGATTTAAAAACACAAGCTTTAAAGAAGGCATAAAACGTATTAAGGGCGAGACGGATAAATTTATGGCTTCTTTGGGATATCTACATATGCAAAACAGTTACCGCACGGAAATACCCGATGACAACAGGCGTGTGGCACTCTTTGCTCATCAGGGATTCGGACTTGCGTTTTTAAGCAGCCTGCTTGACATTCCTTATCCGCTTTTCTGTACGCATTTCGACATTTCTCATTCAGGCATGACGGTGATCGAATTTAAAAGCAATAACGGATTTGTTGTACCGCAGATACTTCAGCTTTCAAATGACTCACATTTGTATAAAGACGGATTACCGACTAAATACCAAAACAGAATATACTTTTAAATTAAAAAAGACGGCTGAAATAGCCGTCTTTCTTTTTGGTTATTATTTAATTAAAGCTCATGCAGTATGTCGAGCACTGCTTCGAGCTGTTCGGGCTTTACCTTATCGGGAAATTTATCAGCCTTTACGCAGTCCGCAAAATACCTAATCTCGTTCGCGTATGCGTTGCTTTTGGGCAATCCGATGCTGCCGTTATCGGCGTCGCCGCTGTCGGATACAGGAGTTATAATATTGCCATCTTGCTCAAATATCTTGAGCACACCGTTTTCCCAAAGCGCCACAGCCTTTTCAAACTGGAAGCGGAAATCGGCGGTAAACGGATAGGGTGAATCGAACCATGAGGCTTCAGCGTTTATAAAGAAATCGTCGTATTCATATGTAGCCGATATATAATCCTGGAGTCCGTTCTTTGTTCTGCGGTCGCTGAACTTTTTAGGCTTTCCGAAAGCATATACAATAAAATCAAGATCATGTATATGCAGGTCGAAGGGTACAAGACCGCTGCGCTTTTCGTCGCTCATCCAACCGTCCCAGCTCCACTTCGGGCGGCAGCCGAGCCTTCTCATCGAGCCGGCAAGCAGCTTGCCGTATGTGCCTTCGTCATATATCTTTTTGATGACTTCATATTCCGGCCAGAAACGCAGCACCTGTGCGATCATGTACTTTACATTGTTGCGCTTTGCAGCACCGTACACGCGCGCTACGTCGTTATGATTCAAAGACACCGGCTTTTCACATATTACGTTTATGCCTTTGTCCATTGCCTTGACAGAAAAATCTGCATGCAGATATGTCGGCAGGCAGATATCGAGAATATCTATCTGCTCTTTTTCAAGCATCTCATCAAAATCTGTGTAGCAGCGCTTTGTATCTTTGAATTTTTCCATTCTTTCGGGGCGGATATCGCAGAGAGCCAGAAGCTCGGCGTCATCCATCTTGTCCCACGCTGAAATATGGGAGGCGCTTATTCCTCCTACACCTACAAGTGCAACTTTTAACATACAGTATCACTCCCGTATATATTGTTTATAATATCCTTAAGGTATATTTTAGCGTGGCGAATGTCCTCAATCTGTTTTGGACCTGTTATTTCACGCTCTATCGTTACATATCCGTTATACCCAAGCTCGTGCAGTTTTTTGAAAAGGGCGTTGAAATCGACCTTGCCTTCGCCGATTTTGACTTCTTTGCCTAAGTTTTTGCCCTCGGTAGGGTAGAGACCGTCCTTAGCGTGAATGTTCATTACATATTTACCGAAAACGTCGAGCGCGTCAACAGGATTTGCCTTGCCGTAAAGTATCGGATTTGCTGTGTCGAGGTTTACTCCGAGGTTGGGAGCACCCGTTTCCTCAAAGCAGCGCAGCATTGTTACCGGAGTTTCCTGACCGGTCTCAAACAGCAGGTACTGACCGTTTAGAGCCAGGTGGTCGGCAACCTTTTTTACCGACTCGCACAAAGGCGCAAATTTAGGATCGTTTGGATCCTCAGGAATAAAGCCCATATGTGTGACAACATTCTTTACACCGAGTATTGCGGCAAAATCACCGCCGTCGCAAAGATTTTTAATGCGCTGTTCGCTGTATTCCTGCGGTACAAGCCCTATCGTTTTGGGACCGTCGTAAAAATTCCAGACGCAGGGACCTTCCCAGCCGCACCAGAAGGCGGATATGGTTATTCCGTTTTCAACAGTAAGCTTATTGATAATATCAGCATTTTCCTTTGTGAAAAGTGCAGGCTTCCAGCATATGAGTTGGCAGTTGTCAAAGCCCTCATTTTTCAGATCGCTGAATTTTTTTGACATTTCATCGATATCATGAAAATCTATGCAAACGCCTATATTCATTATATACCTCCTAAAATTACTTGCATTCACTCTTGTTTTATGATAGCATAGCATTGTAGAAAAATGGTAGAATGTTTTTGACGACTATTAGCACAATATTGACATGGTGGTGGCTGTTTTGTATCTTGACAGTAAAAAGGAATTGCTGTTTGCGATAAGCAATGACAGTGCCGTTAATGTGCTGGATCTGCTGCCGAGGGTGCCTAATTCGGTCTGCTTTACAGCTCACTGGCATGAAAGAATGGAGCTTAATTATGTCATTTCAGGCTCAATGACCGCGAGGATCGGCGGCAGGGAAGTCGTAGTCAGCGAAGGCTGTGTTGCCATAATTCCTCCTTGCCGGCTTCATTGGGGCAAGGCAGGTGAAAACGGCGTTGTTTACAGGACGATAATGTTTGATGTCTCGGAATTTTTCAACAAATGCGGTGCGACCGAAAAATTGATAACGCCCGTTGCCGACCAGCATGTTGAATTCTTGCCGGTAACCGATGATAAAAGAATAACATCGGCGCTGGATCGGCTTATTGAGGAGTATACAAACGGCGACTCGTATTCCTCGGTGCTCATCATCTCGAAAATATACGAAATACTGGGACTTTTATACAGATGCTGTCTGACAGAAAAAAGCGCCGGTAATATTTCGGATGAAAAGTTTAAAATTATAACGCAATACATCTCGGAGCATTTCACCGAGGAGCTGACGCTTGATAAGCTGAGCCGGATGTTCGGCTACGACAGGTCGTATTTTTGCCGGACATTCAAGTCGGTCACCGGACTTAGCCCTATAAATTATATCAATATTTCAAGACTTGAAAAAGCAAAAAACATGCTGTCCCAAAGTGACACTAAAATTTCGGAAATATCGCTTCTGTGCGGATTTTCCGATCCCAATTATTTTTCGCGCTGCTTTAAAAGGCAGTTCGGTATATCGCCCGGCGCATATCGCAGTTCCATCAGAGGTAAACTTAATGAGCCGGAAATTATATAAGTGAGGTAAAAATTATGAAAACTGTTATTGCATCTGACATTCACGGCTCAGCCTATTATTGCGGACTTCTGGCAGAGGCTGTAAAAAGCGAAGGAGCCGACTGCCTGCTTCTGCTCGGCGACGTTCTGTACCACGGCCCACGTAACGATCTGCCGAGAGCCTATGCGCCCAAAGAGGTGATATCAATACTGTCCGGAATGGACGTAAGGATGTTTTCGGTGCGCGGCAACTGCGACACTGAGGTCGATCAGATGGTTCTTCCGTTTCCTGTGCTTGCAGATTACTCAATAATACCGGTGGGTAAAAGCCTTATTTTCGCGACCCACGGACATGTTTATAACGAGGAGCACCTGCCGCCGTTAAAGTGCGGCGATATCCTGCTCCATGGTCATACACATGTGCCGCAATGCATCGACCACGGAAATTATATTTACATGAATCCGGGATCTGTATCAATACCGAAAGAGCAAAGCTGCCACAGCTATATGACCCTTTCTGACGGCGTCTTTCAGTGGAAAGACCTTGAAACAGGCGATGTATATATGAAGTATGTAAAAGAATAAAATTATGACCCTTTGCTTTTGCAAAGGGTCATAATTTTACAGGCTTTTTCCACGCCAGGTCGACGGAGTCATAGCAATGATAACGGGGAATACCTCAAGTCTTCCAAGCAGCATTGAGAAGGCGAGAACTATTTTAGAAAATGCCGAATATGCAGCAAAGCTTGATGCCGGTCCGACTCCTGCAAGACCCGGACCCACGTTGTTGAAGCAGGTGGCGGCTGCGGTCAGATTTGTTTCAAACCCGAAAGGTTCAAATGATATCAGCAGAAATGTTGTGGCAATGCACATGCAGTACATGATAAAGTAGGTTGACACGCTGCTTTTAGTCTCATCGTCTATTACTTTGCCTTCAAATTTTATGGCATTGACCGATCTTGGATGCAAAAGGTGGCGTATCTCGCCGCGTATCATTTTGAGCAGTATTATAACGCGCGACAGCTTTAAACCGCCGGCTGTCGAACCGGCGCATCCTCCCATAAAGAGGAGTGCAAATATTACGCCCTTTGAAAGATCGGGCCACAAATCGAAGTTGGCTGTGGAATAGCCGGTCGTTGTTATCAGAGACGACACCTGAAACACCGATGTGCGGATCGTGTCGGAAATGTTGCCGTAAATGTGATATATGTTTATACCTATTATAAGCGACGCGACGGCAACTATCGTAAAATAGAACCACAACTCGGTGCTCTTTATTGCGGCACGGAACCGCTTTATGAGAACAAGGTAATAGAGGTTGAAGTTAATGCCGAACAGAAGCATGAATATGCATATAACCCACTGTATATAAGGGCTGTATGCGGATATTCCAGCTGAGCCTACGGCAAGTCCGCCGGTGCCGGCTGTGCCGAATGAATAAACTGCGCTTTCAAAAAGCGGCATGCCGCCTGCAAGCAAAAACACAATTTCGACAGCGGTCATAACTATATAAATAAGATACAGTATTTTTGCGGTATCTTTGGCACGCGGCACTAATTTTCCGATAATAGGCCCCGGCATTTCGGCGCGGATTATGTGTATTGAACGGTCAGTAACGCTGGGAACAATAGCCATCATAAAGACCAGCACACCCATTCCGCCTATCCAGTGCGTGAAGCTGCGCCAGAACATTATGCCGTGTGAAAGACCGCTGTAATCGGTCACTATCGAAGCGCCTGTTGTGGTAAGTCCGCTGACTGTTTCAAAAAAAGCGTCAACAAAATCCGGTATTTCGCGGCTGATAACAAACGGCAGTGTGCCTATCAGCGACATTACTATCCATGCAAGCGCTACGATGGCAAAGCCTTCCTTGGCGTATATTACTGTGCTTTTAGGCTTTGATACAAGCGACAGCAGTGTGCCTGCGGCGAAAGCTGCTGTGATGGCTATAGCAAAGGAAAGCCAGCTGCTTTCTCCGTATATTATCGATACAAAGAGGGGAAGTAAAAGCAAAAGACCTTCGATAATAAGTATTTTTCCTGTGGTGTAAAACACCATTTTTCTATTCATACTTCACACCTCATGCCTGCTCTAAAATGTCGGTAAGATCGTTCACACGCTGACCGGCTGCAAGCACAATTACATGGTCGCCCTTAAGTATCATGTCGTTGCCGGAGGGAATCACGGTCTTTCTGCCGCGTGTTATTCCGGCGACGAGTGTGTTTTTCTTTGTTTTCAGCTCTTTGAGCGGCACACCGACAATGTCGCTGTCCTGACTGACTATGAATTCGAGTGCTTCTGCCTTGTCATCCATAAGCTTGTAAAGCGTTTCAACCTTGCTGCTGCCTATTGAATTCTCAAGTCCTCTTGCGTATCTGACAATTACATTGGCTATTGTTTTTCTCGGGGATACCGTGCAGTCAAGACCGAGGCGTTCGGCTGTCGGTGAAAATTCGTCGCGGTTGACCTTTGCGACCACCTTTGGAACATTCTGCGAGGTTGCGAAATACGAAAGAAGTATATTCTGTTCATCCATTCCCGTAAGTGCCACAAAGGCATCTGCCGACTGCAGACCTTCTTCAAGCAGCAGCTCCTGCCTTGCGCCGTCGCCGTTTATTACAACTGCGTCGTGCAGAAGGTCGCTCATTTCGTCGCACCTGTTGCGGTCGACCTCAATTATCTTGACCGAGTTTCCTGCCATTAGCAGCATTTTCGCAAGGTAAAACCCGGTTCTGCTTGCGCCCAATATTATTACATCTTTTGCCTGTTTTCTTGAAAATCCTATAATTTTCAAAAACTTCTGCATTTCTGCAGGGGAGGCGGTAACACCGATTTTATCGCCGCTTTTCAGTTCAAAGTTACCGTCCGGTATATATACCTCATCACCGCGCTGTACGGCGCATATAAGGAACTTTGTCTGTATTTTCTTTCTGAGATCCTGCAGATTCATTCCGTCCAGCCTTGAGTCGTCCTTCAGCTTTAATTCTATCATCTCAAAGTTTCTGCCTGAAAATGAGTCTATTTTTGCGGCTCCTGGCAGCTTTAAAAGGTCAAACAGTTCGCGTGCTGTAAGCTGGTCAGGGTTTATTGACATAGAAAGCCCAAGCTGTTTGCAGAGGAAATCAAGGCTTTTGTCGTTGTATTCCGGATTCCTTATTCTGGCTATCGTGTGGCCGGCGCCCATGCTTCTGGCTATATAGCAGCCGAGCATATTGAGCTCGTCCGAGCCGGTAACAGCTATGAACATGTCAGCCTTTTCTATCCCTGCTTCCGACAGCGTGTCGCAGTCGGTTCCGTTTCCGGCAACGCAGATGACATCATACATATTGGTTATTTCCGATATGACCGACTGATCGTTGTCTATGGCTACAACATCGTGTCCCTCATTTGCAAGGCTTTCGATAAGTGTTGTGCCTATCTTGCCGCAGCCGACAACTATAATATTCATATATTTACCTTCTTTGAAGTATATTTGTGCGAAAATATTATACTACATTTGAAATAATATTTCTACTATTATTTAACGCTATTGATTAAATACTTAAAATACTTTATAATAACAGCGGTGGTGATTTTATGTATGAGGATATCAGGCTTTTCGGATTTTCCGGAAAGGATAAACCGTTTTCACTTGCAATGTCGGGCATATCATACTGCGACGGCAGTTACAGAATATATCGTGAAAAGGCGCCAATTACCGTTATTGAATATATAAACAAGGGCAGCGGAACGGTCATTTTTGATGGTAAAAGTTTTTCAGCGTCCGAAGGCGACGTTTATATATTGAGAAAAGATCATAAACATGAATACTATTCAAGCAGCGATGATCCTTGGGTAAAAACTTTTTTCAATATTAACGGAGACCTGTTTCCTTTGTTACTTGAACAGTACGGTTTGGGAAGTACTGTCCTTTTAAAGGACTGCAAGGTCGGGGATATGTTTGGCGATATCTTCAACATTTCTAAAAATGAAGGCAATAAAATGCCGCATGACCGTCTGCTTGAGATATTACTTTTAAAGCTGCACGAGCTTGTGATAAATATTTCAAGATCAACCGTGTTAAACACATCGGGAACTGACGAAATGATAACCTTAAAAAACTACATAGACGCTAATCCCAACAAAATTATCGGCAACGGTGAACTTGCCGCCATGATATACAGGTCAAAGGATTATACTGTTAAAAAGTTTCGGGAGTCCTATGGCAGAACGCCTTATGATTATCAGCTGGACTGTAAATTGTCGGTTGCAAAAAGGCTGCTTTCCGATACCGCTCTCAGTATAAGAGATATTTCCGAACGGCTCGGATATTCTGATCAGCATTACTTTTCAAACCTCTTTAAGGAGAAGTGCGGCGTGACGCCTTCCGCATACAGAAAAAGTAAAAACTGACAGATAAATTATTAAAATATACAGTATATTTTTGAACGATTATAGGGTAGCATTTAATTATAACAACCGGAGGATTTTTTATGTATCATCTTGCAATAGATATAGGTGCGTCAAGCGGACGCCACATAATAGGACAGAAGCAGGGCGGACGTATTGTAGAAACGGAGGTGTACCGTTTTAAAAACGGACTTTGTGACAGAAACGGCACACTCTGCTGGGATGTAGACAGGCTTTTTCGTGAGATAATATCCGGCATGAAGGAATGTAAAAGCCGCGGACTTGTACCGTCTACCGTTTCGATAGACATGTGGGGCGTGGATTTTGTACTGCTCTCAGAAAGCGGCGAGATACTCGGAAATGCTGTCGGCTACCGTGATAAAAGAACCGCCGATATACCTGAAATGGTGTATAAGACGGTTTCAAAAAGAAAGCTTTTTGACATAACCGGTATCAGAAGCAACTGCATAAATACGATTTATCAGCTGATAGCAATTAAGGAAAAAACTCCGGAGCAGCTGGAGTCGGCAGCGGACTTTCTTATGCTTCCGGATTATTTTGTTTACCTCCTTACAGGTAACAAATTCAACGAATACACGAATGCTTCAACCACCGGACTAATTGATCTTAAAACAAATGATTGGGCATATGATCTGATCGACACGCTGGGAATCAAAAAATCAATCTTCCGTCCGGTTTCAATGCCGGGTACATTTGCCGGCACGTTTAAGAAGGAAATTGCAGAGCAGGTGGGATTTGACTGCAATGTTGTGCTTGCAGCGTCGCACGATACGGCGTCGGCAGTCATGGCTGTGCCGTCAGTCGCTGAGAATATCATGTACATAAGCTCAGGCACATGGTCGCTTATGGGTATCGAATCGCTGACACCGATGCAGGACGACTGCTTTATGAATGACGGATTTACCAATGAGGGCGGCATAGATCACAGATACAGAGTGCTTAAAAATATAATGGGACTGTGGATGATACAAAATGTAAAAGCAGAGCTTGGCGACAAATACTCGTTTGCCGAGCTGTGCAGCCAGGCTGCCGAAAACTCTGATTTTCCAAGTACCATAGACGCGCTTGACAACCGGTATTTGTCACCGGCTTCTATGATAGATGAGATAAAGGCAGGGTGCAGGGATAGTTGCTTGCCGGTTCCCTCAACACCCGGTGAAATATCGGCTGTTGTTTATAACAGCCTTGCTAAGTGCTATGCCGAATCTGCCGATCAGCTTGAAAAGTATACCGGCAACCGTTATGATACTATAAACATAATAGGCGGCGGCAGCAACGCTGTCTACCTTAACGAGATCACGGCAAGGATATCTGGCAGGAAGGTGCTTGCAGGTCCTGCTGAGGCTACGGCAATAGGAAATCTTATAAACCAGATGATCTTTTCGGGCGAGTTTGACTCACTGAATGAAGCGAGAAGCGCCGTAAAGGCATCGTACGATATTAAACAGTATAATTGATTTTTTGAAAGGAACGTGTAGGATATGGCAGCTAATGACGCTTATAAATTGGCTAAAGAAAAGTATTCGGGTATCGGAGTTGATACCGAAAAGGTTATTGAAAGGCTCGGCAATGTGAAAATTTCGATGCATTGCTGGCAGGGGGACGACGTATCAGGTTTTCTTTTTAAGGACATAGCTCTTTCGGGCGGCATACAGGCTACCGGAAATTATCCCGGAAAGGCGACTACTCCCGAGCAGCTGAGAGCCGATATTGATAAGGCGTTTTCGCTCATTGCCGGTAAGCATAAAGTCAATCTGCATGCCATATATGCCGATACTGACGAGCATCCCGACCTTGACGAGATAGAGCCGAAACATTTTAAAACCTGGGTGGACTGGGCGAAGAAAAACGGCTACGGACTTGATTTTAACCCGACCTGCTTCTCGCACCCCATGGCTGATACAGGCTTTACAATTTCAAGCGCGGATGATGATATCAGAAACTTCTGGATAAGACACTGCAAGGCTTCGAGAAAGATCGCCGAATACTTTGGCAAAGAGCTTGGACAGCCCTGCGTCACAAACTTTTGGTTCCCCGACGGATATAAGGACACACCCATTGATCGCGAGGCACCGCGCCGCAGGATGATGACTGCGCTCGATGAGGTGTTTGCAGAAAAGATCGATGAAAAATATGACCTTGACGCACTTGAAAGCAAGGTTTTCGGTATCGGTGCCGAGAGTTATACAGTAGGCTCAAATGAATTCTGTGTCGGCTATGCGGTATCACGCAACAAGCTTTGCTGTCTTGACGCAGGACATTTCCATCCGACTGAGGTCATTTCAGACAAGATACCGTCTGTGCTGCTTTTTACAAAGGAACTGCTGCTGCATGTCAGCCGCCCTGTCAGATGGGATTCTGATCATGTTATTGTTCTTGACGATGAGCTTTGCGCCATTGCTCAGTCGCTTGTCCGCACCGGGCTTATTGAACGCACACATATCGGTCTTGACTTCTTTGATGCAAGCATCAACCGTGTGGCTGCATGGGTCATCGGCATGAGAAACATGCAGAAGGCTCTGCTTAAGGCTATGCTTGAGCCGACAGAGCAGTTGAAGAAGATCGAACTCGAAAGGGATTACACCTCCCGTCTTGCCCTCACAGAGGAATACAAGACCTACCCGTTCGGCGCTGTGTGGGATGAGTTCTGCACACGCTTTAATGTACCGGTAGGCGAAAGTTGGCTTTCTGAGGTTCGTGCCTATGAGCGCGATGTCCTTTCGAAAAGATAAGTTATATGGAATGATCGAAACAACAAGCTGCCGGGTC
>ERZ780149.398-NODE-398-length-57547-cov-13.325263_pt1 | contig 57547 bp, 94 predicted proteins | sample MGYA00511367_ERZ780149 | MGnify/ENA primary metagenome ERZ780149 (study PRJEB29588, sample SAMEA2153852) | human gut metagenome | biome: human gut; feature: human-associated habitat; material: faeces | place: Denmark | collected 2008/2010 ... | reverse complement strand
TAATATATACTCTAATTTATCTAAATCATACATATAAAAATTACTGTCCATTATACAATTAGTATTATTTTTATTGATATTCTTATTTAACTTTAATATACTTTTATCGCTAAAAACATATTTATTTATATACATTAATGCAGCATTCCATCTGCTCTGTGGCTCTTTGGTCATATCTTCGATGTTGTGCTCTTCACAAAATTTTGTTAGATATAATTCTATGTCATTCTGGAATATCTCCGGTGTGTCTGGTGCTTCCTGTACTTTCTCCATATGTTCCCCCTTTCTGCTGGAGCTTATCCAGCTAATTAATTATTATACATTTAATAACATAAAAATAACCCAATAATATTTTTAATATTATCGGGTGTGAATCTTATATATTTAATTATTAAAATAATATAGCATAAATATATTACAAAGTCAATTTTCTTTGTTTGATTTATAGTTATATTTTTCTAAAATTGGCTTATACAATTTCTCTTCCGCTTGTTTTCGTGCGGCTGCTGCTTCTTCTAGCGTCTTAAAATAGCCTATTATATTTAACTTGCCTTTAAAGCCAATGTATGCAACATAATTGTTCGTTGTTTTTCGATAGCTTACGCCCTTAACTCCGGAAGTGTTTGCTTTCCCCGGCTTATTGCTATTAATTGTGCTAAGATTTGTATTTTCTACCTGGCCTAAATATTTATTTATATTTTTTTTAGAATTTTCCCGCTTTGCACATCCACAGGACACACATCGACCAGATGTAAGATTATGTTGGGTTTTATTAAAGATTTTTCCACAATTTAAACATTTGCACTCCCATATTGCTTGAACTCCCTTCCCACTTATGCGTTTAACCACTTTAATCTTGTTAAATATTTTATTTGTTAAATCTATATCATTCTCTTTTTTAACAACGCCCTTGTATTTTTTGCTTAATCTTTTAGCTGCCACACAGCCACACGATTTACTTTTCCCATACTTTAAATTTTTAACATTTACTTCTTTAACTTTTCCACAAATGCAGCGACATTTGTAATATCTTTCCCCGTTTTTACTTGGGGCTTCTTCTATAACTGTCCAATACGTGCCAGAAATTTTTTCTCCTGGTTCAAACTCTATTCTTTTCATCGTTGTATTCCTGCTTTCTGTTTTAAAATAAAAAAAGATGTATAACCGCCTATTTTAACGATTATACATCTTACGCAGTTTCCTAGCTTAAATCAGTTATTTTTTATCGTTCTTGTATCCAAACGTCTATTATTACGTTATCACTATCGCAATTTATGACGAATGACGTCGAATGTTCAACATCTATAGATGCTACATAAGTGCAATTATCTTGACTTTCTTCGCAAGACATACAAGTCTCGCCTTGCTCGTCATAATCTTCAAAAGCCTCACATACATCTGTATCAAGGTCATCTATATTCCTACCAATAAGTTTTTTTAAATTGGCAAGAACACCCACTTTTGTTATTCGTGGGTCATCTTTTTCCCATGTTGTTTTTAACGTGTCACTATCTAATACATTATATACACCTTCATCTTCGTTAGTATATATATACTCGTCAGAGTATATAGTGCAACATATTCTATCTATTTCTTTTAATCTGTCATTGCTTTCTATAAAGAAATATACATCTGTCGCATATTCATATTCCGTATCGCAAGGTTCATAATTTTCTTTTCCGGATTTTATATTATATCCGAAATTTGCTAGAATAGTTCTTCCTTCTTCATAATTCTTTCCTTTTAATTCGTTTAAATTTATCATAATTCTTTACGTTCCAATCTTTCGATTGCCCTTTCTTTGTTTATGTCATTATAATAAACCTTTTTCAGTTTATTGTCAATACTTTTTTAAATCTTTTTAGTTTATCTCTTTTCTACATATTTAATAATATTTCCCGGCTGCATATCCAGCAATTCGCACAGCTTTTCTATTGTCTTAATTCCCACCATTTCATTTTTGCGTATCTTCTGCACCGCTGATTGACTGATTAAGTTCTCTTTTAATATTCGTGTAGAGTTATAGCCACTTTCTTTAAGCGTATCAAGCACATCTATTTTATATACAAGCATAGCTTTGCACCCTCCTTTTATTTTTTATTACATTATATAAAATACATTCTCAAAAGTCAATCAAAAATAATCTAAAAAAAGTTTATTTTATCTATTGACTTTAAACCGTTTTTAGTTTATTATAATAACTGTCAAGAGGACATACAAAAAGGCGGTTGCCACTCTACCAAAGTTTACAATCGCCACCAATCAAAAAGAAAGGTAAGCCGATTATATCGCAATCGGCGAAATGGTGCAAGATTATGAGATTTGAAGTTAAGGATGACACAATTACAAGTGAAACATTAGGGAAAACAGATATTTATAAGATAGTCGAAAAGATTCCATTCGGTTTCTATGTATGGAATATCGGCGAGAATATGGGGAGCGATGAATATATTCCACTTTGCCAGGATTTATATCTGAGAATTAAAGATAATTACTCTATCAATCCCGGCACTTTAAGAGCCATTAAGCTACCAAAAGAAGAAGTTAAGCTATTAAGAGAGGCCGCAGGCTGGGGAGTTAATAGCTTAGAGACAGCAAGAAAGGCATTAAAGAGCCGCCACCATAGTTATACGGCTGAAAAGAAGAGAGAAAACGCACGCAAAACAATAGATATATTTGAAAGAATTACAGAATAAGGAGGATTAAAAATGATTATAGGAACATTAGAAAACGGCAATAAATGCGTTTACGATTTACCAGCGGAAATCAAGACAGCGGCAGAGTTTGAAGCTCTTATATATGGCTATAATGATGGCAGACTAGCAGAAAGCCAGAGAGAAGAACTTTATAATCAACCTAAACTAAAAGGTTTAAATGGTCCGATGTGGAACGGCTGGGGAACTCTTAAGAGTACAGGCGAAACAGTCGCAATCATTCGCTATGAAAAGCCTAGCAAATATTAGTCGAAACCGCCACTTTTGGCGGTCTGTAGGAACTGCCCCACCTGCACCGATGAGACAGGGCGCACAATGAAAGGATGATTGATTATATGACAATTTATAAAACCACAGATTACTTTAATATTACGAAAGAAGAAGCAAGCAAGATTTGCAATGGATATGATACACGAGAAGAAGCAAAAGTTTTAGATTCTGGACTTGAGCATTTTTTCTTTGAAACCTTAGAATGTCTTACGGAGGAATATAATTCCAAAGAACGCAAGGAATATACTGAGGAAAAAGGCTATGAAGTAATTCTATTTGAATTTGTAGCAGACAATGGCAATCATAATAAATATTGTATGGTATTTAGATAGGAGGGTTAATACTATGACAAACGAAACAGCAGAACAGAAAGAAATAAGAATGTTTAATTTTTATAAAAAGGATTTGGAAAAGCTGGGAAAAGAAAACGGATATATTAGAATGAATGTTATTGAGTACGTTTGCGGCTTTCCAAAAATTAACGCTTTTGAAATGGCTAAGACCTTAAAAGATGACGGATATAATATACTTTTTGATGACTCTAGCATAAGCAGAACAGAGAACGAAAAGAAAAGGCGAAAAGTTGAAAAAATCGCATAATTAGCAAGGTTGACACTTCCGGGGTTCGATTCCCCGGCTTGCTAAAATAAAAGAGAGGAAGTACAATATACTTCCTCTCTTACCATTCAAAATAGCACTTGTCCTAAAAATATACAACAACAAATGTCTTTGTTATAATAGCATATAAAATATAAAAAGTAAAGGAGATTTAAAAAGATGGCAGGATATTATAAAAATCAAATGAGTAACAACGCCGTTTGGGCGTATTCGCAAGGTGAAAAACCTATGTATAAGTGGACTAAAACCACTATTTTGGAAGAGATAGATAACATTTTTTGGCACGCTGATGAAAAAACAGAAATAGATTTTAAAAAAATGACATTAAAAGAATTGAAAGAGAATTTTCTGGTGTGGTCTTCCTGGCATCATACAGGAAAAAATTACAATGAAACAGATTTTTATTGTATAGAAGAAAGTGCAGTACTAAACTTTACAGTTAAAGAATTCGATAAAATTATATCTAACAGAAAAAAGAAAACGTATACGAGAAGAACTGCGGCAGAGTTAGAACAGATTAAAGCAGAAAAAGAAATAGATATATTGCTTACTGAGAGAAGCGAAGAACTTTATAGAAAATTATATATAATTTATATATATAAATCAGATTTAAAAACCTTTAAGGGTTTAATAAACAGGTTTTTGAATGATAAAATAAATATAGAAAAGGATTTTGCCGAAAGTGTAGAAATCGCAAGGCAAAAAGAAGAGCACAGAATAAAATGCTGGCAAGGAGATGTGAACGACTGGCACAACAGAGAAGGAATTGTTGATTTGTATTATAAAGACATAAGTGCCTATGTCTTAAAAATGCGAGGAATTAAAGATTGTGATATGAATAAAAAGTTTTTGAAGCAGATAAAAACAAAATTAGCGAATTAGCTTTTGGGGAGTGTACAGGTTGCGCCCTTTTGGCTTGCTCGATTCCAACCGCAAGCATTAAGCATATATTTTTATATGCTTTTCTTTGCGTACCTTGAAAAATTAATATAATAATGCTATGCTTATATATAAGGCTTTTAGGTGTACAAGTGTACCCAATTGGGGCGGCGTGCGTTCTGGAAAATCCGCCAAAACTGGCGACAGCTTCCACAACTTGTAAGGGCATATTATACCCATTTTATACAACGCTGTTAAAGACGTTTTAAGGCTGTTTTATTTTGTAGGCTTATAAATCTACACAAGCGTAATAAAACCGCCGTACAAGGCAAATCACAAAGCCACAAAGCCAAAATAAACACGAACCGCAGCCGGTCAAGTTTATATAATGCACTTTAATCTGTTAAAGTTTTTCATCAATTTTTCAGGGCAAATCCGAACGAAATCGGGAGCAAAAATTAAAATTCTGTGTAACCGATTTTTGGATTTCAAAATTGCATATGACGGGGGTTTCAAAAATTTCACATTATATTTTATGAGAAAATTTTTCCAATTTTTAGAGTAAGATTTAAACAAAATCTGAACCAAATTTTAAAAATTGTCAAAATCGTTTTTCTGAATATCAAAGATGTATCCGGGGGAGGTATCAAATGCGTTACCCCGAAATTTTTTGGCAACATTTTTCTGTATAAATCAATGCCTTACTTGAATACCGGCATTGACTAAGCTCATATATCAATAATTCTTTTGTCATAGTCGGATTAGTCTTTTGAATTATCTTTAACAACTCATCTATACTCATCATCCCACTCTCCTAACTGCTCCTAAAACCATATCAACAATGTCAAATACTTCATCGCCATAAGTTGCCACAAAATCGCACAATATCTCTTCCTGTTCGATAGGCAAATATACATCGTAGGACATACAGATTGCGTGGCATACTTCGTGTATCAGCACTTTGCGTTGCATAAATCCACGCAAGGCATTTGATAGATAAATTGTATGTGTATTTCTATCAGTTACACCTAAGCTGATTGTGCCGTCTGACCGCTTTAATTCACCCGAATTTGAATTTTTGGATTGCACTCGCCACATTGTGCCATTAATATTAAAAATCATCTGTATGCTCCTTTCTGAATAAAACAAAAACCACTAACCGATATTGGCTAGTGGTTTTCTAATTTCCATATTCTTTTTAATAACTCTACAAGATAATCTGGTGGCTTTCTTCTATCCTGTTCCCAACCTTGCAAAGTTCTTAATGGAAGTCCGAAATAATTAGCAAACTGCTGCTGCGACATTCCGGTTTCTTCTCTTAATTCTTTTATTGGTGAGCTATTTAAACTCAATATACTCACCGTCCTTTTCTTCAAAACCGTTAATCTTTTCTAACAGCTCATCAGTAATGACTGTTTCAAAATCACCACAACTATACTCTTCTTCGTCATAGTCGTAGTGGTCGCCAAAACTGCCACAGCGAGGACAAAACTCCATATCTGCTGTTGTTCCGTAACTGATTTCCCAGTTGCCATTTTCAAGGCAGTTATAATCAGTCCAAAAGCCGTAACTACCGCCATCGTTACATTTTTCTGGGCCGTAGTCTGAGTAATCATTAAATCTTACTCTCTTTATTTTTTTAGTTCTTCTTTTCTCATAATATTCACCTTTGCTTGATATTCAAGCCCTTTCTTTATTTCTTGATTGTATTATACGTCAATGGCGTATAGCTGTCAAGCAAAAGTTATAATTATTTTTTCACTAGCCAATATTCAGTTATCATTGTGCAAAAACAGGCTATGAATATTGCTACTCATAGCCCTTAAAATCATATCTTAGATACAAGAGTACTTAACTTCGTTTTAAGCAAGTTCTTCTCTTCTGCCGACATATCAGCCACCATACCTGTAATATCGCTTGCAAGTTCCTTAGTATAGCTGTCAAGTGACTTCATCTTATGTTCCTTATCTTCTGGTGTATTAGCCTTGTGCATTTCCTTAGTTTCTGTGTAGTTTCTCTTTGCTCTGTCGTAATTACTTTCAGACATTGGCTCTGTATAGTACATCTTGCCATAATCTCTATCCATATCCCTCATATGCTCTGATTCTGGGTACATGTGCATATAAGGTGGCTCTTCATATCCTCTGCGGTATGTTCCTTTGCCTTTTGGGGCAAATCTGCCATTTGCATAGCGGTAGTGGTCGTAATATCTTCTACCACTTTCTTCGCCATATTCTGCCTTAAGACTTCTTAGGAGCTCTTTGTCGTACTCTTCTTCCTCTTCATCAGCCTTTTTCATAGACTTAATGATAACTGCACGATATTCAGCTTCGCATAAATCCTTAATCATATCCACAGCTTCTGACATTTCCTCAACATTTACATTTTCAATGCCCTTATCAAGTTCAGATAGTGTCTTTTCGGTAAGGCACTCAACCATTTTGTGTATTCTTTCAATATGCATAACGTCAAGCCTCCCTTACTGCGATTAAGTTGCTGTTCTGCACCTCAACAGCCTGTGTAGATGTATTTTGCACCGCTACTGTACTGCAACAACCACAAGGCACATCAACGTATGCCTGCGCTGAAACGTTAAATAAATTTTGTACTGCTGCCGGAGTAACTATCATTCGTGTTGACTGTAAAGGCTCTCCGTCTACTGCAATGGCAAGCGAAATAGCTCCAACTGTACCGCCTGTAGGTATCTGAATGTTTCCACTATAAGATACTAAAAATCTAGCTTTGCACTGATTAGTAATACCTCTTAGCTTTATAATTCCACTTCCCTGTCTGTGGACTATACATTTAGTTCCACATACCGGTGTTTCTGTGAAAGCTACATCTTCTCCAGCAGCAACTGTTTGTAATGCAATTCCTGTTATTTCCATTGTTTTACCTCTCTTTCATAAAAATAAGGGCAAACATTATAGCCTGCCCTTTGTGTTTGTAAGTAATACTGCTTAGCAGACATAATCTTCCGAGTTTTCTTTCGAGTTAAACTCGATACTTAACTCGATTAAACCGATTAAAACCAAGATAAACTAAGAATTAAACCGATTAAATTTGATTAAGATACTTGATTATTTAATTGTTTAGCATCCGCATCCTGTATTACATCCGCATCCATAATACGCATTTGGATTAGGTACTGTATATGCCGGAATTGGTGCCGGATTTACAGCATTGATAATCTGCTGTGTCTGAGCTGCCATCTGAGTTGTAAGTAATGCACTCTGACGATCCTGCGAAGCTGCTCTGCGAAGGTCGTTATTTTCTGCCTGTAAGGAAGAAATTTTCTCATTGCAGAGATAATCGAGAATAGCGCGCGTTCCTGCATTCTGACTGTCGATAATGTCTCTTGCGTTATTGTTCATTGTGTTTTGTAAAGCGCAAGTGTTAGTTGCCATGTTGTAGTTTACACCTTGGATAGCTTCACGAGTTTCACAGCAGCAGTTAGCAAGCTGTGCCTGTAATGCGTTTATATTCTGCATATTAGCGACTGTATCAGCGTTAATAGCCTGCTGGATGCCATAGCCTGTCTGCATAATATTTGTGTTAATGCCATTGAAACCTGTGAGCATACTGTTGTTCATAGCATAAAAGCCGTCACAAAGTCCGTTAGAAATGCCATCTAACTTGCTGATAACTGCCTGATTGTCAAAACCTCTTTGTATAGCTGAATCAGTGTAGCCTGCGCCGTTGCCATTTCCACCGAAACCGCCCCAGCCGTTATTGCCCCAGCCAAAGATTAAGAGAATTACAATCCACCATGCACCATCGCCCCACATACCATCGTTATTACGATTATTGCCTGTTACTGCGGCAATATCTGCGAGACTAACTCCGTTTGAATTAAACATCTTGTTTACCTCCATTTATTTTATTAACAAATGGGATAACCGGTCATTATGTGCGCACAACCCAAAATGTCCTAATTCATCATACCCTTAATATCATTAAGGTTTATTCCTTGTGTATTCATAAAATTACTTAAAATTTGCTCTGCGCCTTGCGTGTTTCCACTGTTTATCTGATTAAGCAAGTTTTTTGCCATAGGATTTCCACGCTGTGCCGACTGTTGTAAACAATTCATTGCCATTTGCTGTGGATTCCGAATTGACTTAAGTTGATTTATAGTTTGAATTAACTGCTGATTCACTCTTCATCACCGCCCTTACTTTGAGTTCTTGATGTTTTTCTCTGTGTTCCTAAAGATTTATCAAATCTATTTTCCAACTGCCCTATTTTCTCCGATAATTCCTCAAACTTATTCAGAAATAGCTGTGTGCTTTCGTCTGATAGGGTAAATTTAGCGTTTTCTGTATTAGCCATAGAATTTACTGTCTGATTATCTTTAGGGGCTGTATAAGGCTTATACACAACCGTCTTAATTGTTCCGTCAGCATTCCAACCCTTAACATATATTTCCGACATATCCTGTTTTGGGAAAAATGCCATTGAGCCATCCATAGGCACTTCATTTGCATTAATATTTTCAACTGTCTGTACTATTCTTCCGTTAATGCCTGCTATCTGCTGTGGCATAGGCTGCTGATTCATCTGCATAGGCTGTTGTTGCAAGCTCTGCTGATAATTTTGCAAAAAGTTCATTCTATCCATATATGGATTTTGAGATTGCATATAAGAATTATTCATCATAGGCACTGCTTGATAAGGATTGTTCATTGTCTGCCTCCTCTAAAACTTCCTCGATTGCGTGGATAACAAGAGATAATGTCACTAAGTCAAGCTTTTGTAATTCTTCTTTACTCAAGATTTTTTCTCTAACTTCATCTGAAAACATTCGCACTACCTCTCTTTCTGATTATATTTTTGCATAAAAAAAGAGAAGAACATTATCAAGTTCTTCTCATATTTATGTCATACATCAAGGCTTTATTTAGTTTTAATTTACTACACACTTTTAATCTTGTTGCTACACACTTACTACACACTTTTGCTATTGAAATACATAGAAATACATAGAAATATGTGGAAATTGATAATTAATCTAATGCCGCTTAAAATCCCTTAAATACCGCATTTATTGTGCTTTTTGTTAAGTTCATAAGGGGTAGTCTGATATACGTAATAAGTTTTCCAAGTTAAATATATTATACATCTTAAACCCCCTTATTTTGTGGTTTTTTCAGTTTTAATGTGTGTAGTACTACACACTTACTACACAGCACTTTTCTTAAAATCAACAATGTTGTCCTTGTCTTTCACAATTCTTTCAATATCTACTGCCGCTCTTTCTTCTGTTACGTGTGTATATAAATCCATTGTCATTTTAAGAGTTGCATGACCTAAATATGATTGAACAACTTTTGCCTGCACACCTGCTTCAAAACATCTTGTAGCAAAAGTATGTCTTAAAGTATGTCCACTAAACACAGGAAATTCGTTATCAAAACTTCTTGCAAGATTTATTTGCTTAACAATAGCTTTAATTGAATCTGAATAAATCTGTGAATTGAGAGGCGTGTTATAACTTGTCACAAACAAATAATTGTTCTGCTCTTTAGGTCTTTTGCACTTTACAATATCCTTTAATTCGAACTGCTTTTCAAGATATTTAATACATTCGCTGTTAATAGGTACTTGTCTATAACTCTGTTTGGTTTTAGGCGGCTCAATGTGAAAAGTTTTGCACTTATCATCAAGGTATTTTTGATACACAAGTGTCTTATTAACATCAATATATCCCTCATCTAAGTGTATATCATTAGGTGTAAGTGCAAACAATTCCCCTGGCCGCAAGCCTGTATTAAGTGCTACATTGTACAAATTATCGTAAAATGTCCCTTTACTTGCTTCTAAAAACTCTATCTGTTGTTTTATTGTTAGTGTGAAAGCTTTAAGTTCTTTATCAGCCCTAAGCTTTACACCTTTTGCTGGATTTTTAATCATTAAGTCATCTTCTATTGCTCTACTGAACATATCATTAAGTATAACCTTAATCTTGTTCTGCCGTTCATATTTATAATTGTCATCAGCTATTTTATCAATTAGTGTTTGAATATCTGATTTAACAAAGGAATTTATGTTGCGATTTCCTAAAAAAGGTGATATATTTTTATTGTATATGTGAGTGTATTCCCTAAGGGTATTAGGGCGTACACTTTTCTTTTTGTACACTTCTATCCAACGATTAAACCAATCGTCCAACTTAATATCATCTCTAATGCTTGTAAATTGAATATTTTCTGCTATTGCAACAGCCAATTCTTTTTTAACTTCTGATAACTTTGTGCCATAAATATATTTAATCTTATTAAATCTATCTTTATATCTTCCTTGGTATACACCGTCCTTTCGCTGCGACAATCCTACACCTAGTTCTTTACCTTTTAAATCTTTTCCCATTCAAAAGCTCCTTTCTTTTGAAAAAAGCCTTGATATAGACAACCACATATTACTACATCAAGGCATATATTTCAATATATCTCTATATTTCGTTACTTTTTTCTATATAGTGCTCAAACTCCTTACGCTTAACAAGCCTCTTATTCCCAACTCTTAAAACAAATGGACAGCTAATTTCATTAAGCATACTGCTGATTCTATTAATTCCGATATTGCTATATTCGGACGCTTCTTCAACTGTTAATGTAACTTTTTCCCATATAGGAATTGTTTTAACCATGTCATCAGTCCTTTCTATCTTGATTTTTATATCCTTAACTCTTCTTGAAATTGTTGCTTTGGATAACATAAGTCTTTGACTAACCTGTTCTAAGCTCATATTACCCACAAGCAACTTGAAAATTCTTAGTTCCTCTTCTGTGAAATTGGCATTTTCAATTATTTCATCAAGCTCCGGCTTAGTCAGTCCCGAAAACTTCATAAGCCTATCTCCTTATTTAAACTTAATATGTTCTATTCCTGTTTCTTCGTATAACTGATTAACAAGCTCTTCCGCTGTGAATAATCCGTCATTATAGTTATCTATAAGTACTTTAAGTTCTCTCTGTACTTTTGTTAATCTCTGCTGTCCGAAACCGAACTTATCATGTAGTACCCACATAATTAATATCAATGCTGATTCAAAATTTTTCTTCTGCTGTTCATTGCTAATTCTATTCATCTGAACACGTAACATTTGCTCCTTAAACTTTTTCTGTTCTGCCTTACTCATATTTTCGCTTCTTTCTTAGAAATTGATTGTCGTATCGCCAGTAGTGCTTGCTATTGTCATTCTTAAGACTTTTACCTCTTTCGTAGTCTGTCTGCCAGCATTTCTGACATAATTGTCCTTGTGGTCTGTCAATAGGTTCTCCACAACGATAGCACAAGTGATTTTCTTTGCGATATTCTTTTATATTTTGCCTATTTTCAGTTCTTTTTCTGTGGATAGCATTATCTTTACTCTGGCATATAAAACACTTTGCTTTGCCCTCAACAGCTTTAGCCTTACCACATCTAACACATATGCCAGCTTTTCTACGTTCAGCGTATAAGTTTTTCGAATACTGTTTAAATGCTTCATTGTTTTTTCTTCGCTTATCATCACTTAATGGGTGATTAGCTCTATATTCAGCTTTGTTAGCCAAACATTCCGGACATATCTTTTCATCACCCACAAGTTTATTTTTGCGACATTCCGGGCAAATTTTAAACTGCCTGCAAAGTTCTCTAGTTTCTCTACTGTAAGTCGTTTGCTTCTCCCTACATTCTTCACAATAAAAGCCTTTTCTATCAAGCGGCTTGCCGCATTTAGGGCACAATCCATTCTCTCGGCGGTAATTATATAATTTCTTCTGCGGACTAATTGGCGTTGTCTCCATTGAAAATCAACCTCTCATTCTGTCAATTCTATCTTGTACCTCTCTAGGTGCTTCAATATAGCTCTCTGAATCTTCTTTTTGAGCGATAAGGTTGCTATTTTTGTCATTAAGTGTATTTATATCTCTTTGGAATTTTTGCTCGATTTGAGCCTTATACGAATTTGCATTCGCCTTTTCGATAAGTGACTTAATGTTATCCGGCATACGATTTATTTCATTCGCACGCTTAACAACTGTTTCATAGGTTCTTAGAAAATTTGATTGTATTACTGTTTCTATCGTCTGATAATCTGATGTCGCCCAGTTTTTAAGGTTGTCTGGCATACCAACCGCCTGTTTTACAAGTGGCGGTAGCTTGTTAAATTCTTCAACCGCCCCATATGTGCCGTTCCTTAATGCTTTACTGACTAATCCCCAAGCTGCCATTCCGTCAAGTTCCTGCGGCTGTGATATTGTCTGTATCTTACTCATTATCTGCCCTACATCTGGTGCAAAACCGCTAGTATTAGTTGTAATGCAAGCCCTTAACGCCTGTAAAACTAATTCTTCTGGATATTCAGCAAGCATTATATGCCAAGCATTAAGAGTAATCTCTTTATCTGGCGGATTGTAGTTAGGATAATAAGCTTGTATCGTCATTAGAAGTTTTCCGACCTGTTCCCTTGTCATTTCATTGCCTCCATCCATTCATCAAATACATTTTTCTTGCCTTGCTGTTTATTAGAATTATCTTCTTTTAGCTCAAACAGTCCTTGCCAGCAATGGTCTACTGACTGATTAAGAATTTTAATCGCTAAGTCATTATCTCCGCCAGACAGCTTTTCAAGAGTGTTCATAGTCCTATGTAATGCCTTGTCGGTACATATAGGTTTTTTAATTCTCTTACGCATTGTCACATACTCATTAAATGCTTCATCAAGTAATTCATCATCTGGGTAATAACTTTTCTTTTTGGATATTACGTTAGTAATATCTTTTTCTGTATTCTTATCTTCTTTAACTTCTTCTGTTCTTTTATTCTTACTTTCTTTTAATATAGAGTTTGTTAATAGAATGTTATCTGTTTGTTGATTGTTTGTTAAGTTGCTTGTTATTTGTTTGTTATCTTGCTTGTTATCCGTTTGATACAAATTGTAGTTAACTACAGTAAATATCGTGAATTTGTTTGTTGCTTTGCTTGTTATTTCGCCTGTTAATTGTAAGTGTTTTAGCGAGGTACGAATTTCCATTACAGACAAATTAGTTTCTTTTGATAATTCAGATATTGAAGAGGGGAAAGACCCTCTTTCAATTATCTTACCTTTGTAATTTCCGTCTTTCCAATAGGCACTTATCAACATATACATAAAAAGTCTGAATGTATTAATATCGCTCCACCATTCCCACTTTAAAATCTTTCTGTCAATTTTAATAAAATTGCCTGCCATAATTACCTCTTCAAGTTCTGTCACATTGTTACTTCACTAAATCATTAATATTAACTCTGAATCCGTCAAATTCCTTACCTTTACTTCTAACATAGGCAGATGTATCAAAGAACATCAAGTTGCCACTATTGTCCGTTGCCATACTTACACCATTTCTTGTAAGACTGCCTTTGAGTAGGTCAAGTAAAATCTGTATTTCCTGCTTTGTTTCGTCTTTCATTATTTACCTCTCCATATCTCTTCATCAAGAATATACTGTCTGATAAATCTATCTGCGTACTGTGGGTGTATCATTGACCTTGCTGTTTTTCTGTCTACGCCTAAGGGGTTTTTATCTGTCATATATTGTATTGGCTGCATACTTTCTACTTGTTCCAATGGTTCAAAAACAAGATTGTTTTTAGGATTTAATCCAATAAACCAATACTGAGTGGGCTTCTTGTAATAATCCCCATTCTGTGTCCTATCCCTATCAATTACACTTGGCTTCAAGCACCAGAAGTTTGTAAGGTAATGTAATCCACTTGTATTCAATGGATTTTCAATTACAATTTGCAAATGACCTCGCTGACAAATTATCACTAATTTATTCAGCTTTTCATAAAACAAATCAAGTTCCTTATGCCGTTTCATTGCCAATTCACATTTTTGCTCAATAGTGTAATTCCTGTACTGATAAGCCGTGCAAGCTAGATGCCTCAATCCCTGGTCTGAAAAATAAGTGCAAGGGAAAAATGCAAATATCAAATCATCAGGACTTATCTTATCAAACAAACTCGGCTCACCTTGATACCCCCTATCAATCTCTTCGAAAAGGTCAGTAACATAGTCGGTCTCGTTAAATTCATTCTGAATATCATAGTCGTAGGCTTCAATACCATACTTTTTGAAAGCGTTCTTGAATGTTCCTGACTGTTCAAATAAACAATGCACTATCATACTGTATCTCCTATAAAATCACTTATATTCATTTGACTGTCCTTTTCAAATACAAGCATTTCATTCTTTGCACGCTCGTAAAAGTTTCTGTCAATCTCGAATCCGTATGCACTTCTGCCAAGTTCTGCGGCGGCTCTTAGTGTGCTACCGCTGCCACAACAAGGGTCAATAACTATGTCTCCCTCGTCTGTAAAAATCTCAATCAGCTTTTTAAGGACTACTACAGGCTTTTGCGCTGGATGAATTTTCGGTATATCTTTTCCGTCTTTCTCCCAAGTGAACCAATTAAAAATCATATGCCCTGTGCCTCTGATATTCTTTCCGTTTTCATCAATCTGCAAGCCGTTTCTAAACTTCGGTAACTTGTTTCGGTACAATACAAGTGCATATTCTGTAGCGCCTACGATACGCATATTCGCTTTAAGTACCTGCGGGCTGTAATTCTTACAAAATACAAGCGGTATGTAATTAACAAATCCGTGTTTCTTTGCGGCGGCAATCAATGTTGATAACTGTTCAAACGAACAAAATACAATCATACAAGGGCTATTACTGCTTCTGCCCCTTGCGATAGGCTTTGCGTCCTCTTTTTTCAACATCTTTGAACAAAAATGGAAGTATTCGTACAGATTAAAGTTAAAATCTGAATTGAAAGCAGCCTTTTTCGCAAGTTTGCTTTCTCCGTTCTTATTATCGCCGCCGTTGTACCACATAGGGTTACTTCCATAAAAGTTAGTTCCTACATTGTAAGGAACATCAGCAATGATAAGTTGCGCTGGCGGTATTGCATATTTCTTGTAATTCTGCATTGAATCACGATATATCTCGCATTTAATCTTCTTTTTATACATTTTAAATCTACCAAAAGGAAACCTCGGTTTTATGTGCGCACAACCTATTCCTTTCTTTGATTTTTAGTTAGTTACTTTCTTCCTACAATGCGTTGCACCGAATTTGGATTTACCCACATATTCGTAACAATCAACACATTTCCATTTGCCGCTCTTTTTCGGTGCATCTGAACACCCATAGTATTTATGATTCTCGTTCGGATAATCATTCCAACAATGGCAGTCATAGTCTTTACTGATTATCTTCACCCACTTTCAATAAATCCATAAACTTCTCATACTGCTTCTGCGATACTTTATTATGCTCTTTTTCTGGCTTTAAGCGGATTATAAGGTGCTTTTCTGCGATAGAGGATAATTCCCTTGCTAACACCTTTTTGCCTTGCTGTATGCCTTGCATATAGCCTTTAGGCGCTTTTCTTTCTCCTATTGAACCACAAGCACGATTTTCTCCTTGACCACCTAAACTGACATTTCTAAGCTGATAACCTTTATCAGCATATAGCTTGATGTAATACTTCTCTTTTTCGTCAAGCTGACTTTCGGGGAAATTCAGAAATTCAACTCGCCAACCATAAGGATTTTTCTCTTTGTCGTACAGCTTATGCTTGCGTAAGCTAAGGTCTATGTGCTGTTCATAACCTACAAGGTGACTTGCCAATCTGCTAAGCGTATGTACCGCCTGTCCGACATACGCATACTTAAGTCCGTTTTTATCTTCTCGGAGTAAGAAGTATATTCCGCTTTTATCATTCAGTTTTGGATTCAGCTTTAATAGTCGCTTTTTATTTTCCTGTTCAATTGCCTTAGCTCTTGATATGTTTTGATAATTCAAGTGTTACCACCTGCCTTTACTATCTCGATTGCTTTGCCAATAAAATAATTTGGGTCATAATCCTGCAATGGGTCTTCGCATTCTTTTCTAAGTTCTTCCAACTGCTTCACAACACTGTCTACATCATAGGTAGTTAATTGACTGTCAATCACATCTGATAAAGCACTAAACATATCATTACTGCTTGTTTTTGTAAGAAGAATATCTATAAACCATTGTTGTGATAACTTTTCCTTTAGTTCATCTGCATCAATCAATCCCATACTTCATCACTCCTTCTTGTTTAAAGACTTGAGTATTTCTTTTAATTTGCTAAAATCTACGCTTCTTATGGATTTACGAACCGCATCAGAAAATGATATGCAAGCTATTCTAAATTGGAAAATTGCAAAATCTGTAGTTGCAAGAATTTCTGGATAGTTCTGCTTTATATATTCTGCGATAATATCGTTTCTTGTCATCATTGCTCTCCTTTCTGGCAGTTACATAAGCAACTGCCCCTCCAATCTAATTAAACGGAAGTTCACCTTCTACATCATCAGGAATGTTCATAAATTCGTCATTAGCGCTTGGATTGTTAGGTAATAGTCCATTATTGTTATTCTGCTGCTGCGTAGCCCTGCTTTCACAAAATTCGTGTCTTTCAACAACGCAATCATTAGTGTAGACTTTCTGTCCGTCCTTGTTAGTGTAATTGCCTGTCTGCCATCTGCCCTCAACGATAATCTTAGTTCCCTGATGAAGATACTTCTCTGCAAACTCTCCATTCTTACCAAACGCAATGCAGTTAATAAAGTCCGCTGCCTGTTCACCCTCTTTCTTAAAAGTTCTGTCAACAGCTAATGTGTATCTTGCTACCGCCATACTTCCGTTTACTGTCTGTGAATATCTTACTTCTGGCTCTCTAGTCAGCCTGCCACATAAAATCACACGATTCATTACTTTTCCTCACTTTCTAATAGTTCTTTATTATCAAAAATGTTGCCGATAACTTCAACTCGATTTCCGTTCTGAACGTATTTCCACAAATCATCATTTATAGAACCGCTTCCATTTTTCCCCATTCCGATAGCAAATGTTGTTCTAAAGCCTTTATAGAATACTTTTCCCAACCTTTTCTTCGTATCTTTGTTTGGGAATGGGCAATCATCATTATCTCGTTGGAACAAAATAATGTCACCTTCCCAAATCAGCTTGCCATTCTTGTCTTTCAAGCCTGTGCATTGGCAGATGGTGGATGGGTCTACTTCAATCATATTAGGCACATCATTTGTCATTCCCCACAGAATATACCGCTTTTCCCAAATGCCGTATAAATAGCCCTGAACCCATTCTCCGTTATCAATTCTTTTAGCCTTAAATAAATATCTATCTTCCATATTCTATCCTTTCTAATGCCTTGATATTTCAATCTCGCTATTCAATATGGCATTAAGTTCCTTGCTAAGTAAATCAAGCTCCTGTTTTGTCAATGATTGAGCTTCATTTATCGCACTCATTACAGATGTACTGTTTAATTTTCTATCATAGATATTTAATGCCTTACAATTCATATATAGCGTTTCTCCACAGCCACATAGTGTGTGAACACATATATCTAATCTTTTATTGTCACCTCTGTAGATGGTTCCAGACTCAACCGGCTTTCCATATTTTGCATTGCTTATATACTTCATACTCCCTCCTATTCCGCTTCTGATTGCAACCAATCCATACAACTAGCTTCTCCTTCGTATTCCTCTCCAAATGTGTTTTTGAATCCGACAAGAAATTCTGCTAACTCTTCATCCGACATATTCCTTATCCTGTCGGCATTGGTTGTTGTGAATTTAGATGAAGTAATCTCCATCGTCACGTCTGTAATAAGCCCATCTCCATAACCATCTAACTTTACAGATTCAATACTTCCAGAAAAATTGCCATTTAGAGATAGATTCAACATTCTTGGCTTTCCTGTAGCACCATATCTATTTTCTTTTGTATCAAGAATTTTTATCAAATCACTAACTGTTACTACTTTCATTTTCTCCACCTCTCAATTCTTTCAATACAATTTAAAAGCACCGTCCCATTTTTTCCACTTTAAAAGCTTTCCACAGTAATGACATTTTTCAAAATCATTGCTTGAAGTTACATATTCTCCGCATTTAGGACAACTGCCGCCTACGTATTCAAAATCACTTGACGGACATTGACTTATTACTTCTTCTATGTAGTTAGGTTCTTTTAATCTTGCTTCCGCCTCGCTCTTTGTAAGGAATACTGATTTGCCAAATTCTGAAGTGCGCACTGATATTTCATCTAAGGTATCTTTTGGGAAGCCTTCTGAATATGCAACACAGTGGTATATTGGTGTTTCAGAATGTATAGTTACTTCATAAACTTTATATTCTAATATTTGCCCCAATTCCCTGCAAAAATGCCAAACGGTATCCTTTGTTGTGCAAGACAATTTAATAAGTCTACCTTGCTCCTCTAAGTCCTCATAATCTGCTAATTTCTGTAACACATTATGACGATTGTTTTCCCATTCGATAGGTTCTCCACTAGGTGTAGCATATACACCTGTTCCGTTAGCACTTCTTCTTGTTAATCTCTCCATTTCCGCTCCTTTCTAAAACGGACATTCACTAGGATTTTTCAAATCCCAACTTTTTCCTGCAACCGCAACATCCACATTCGCCCCATAAGCGACTTTTTTCATTTTCTCGATGAAACTATCTCTATCAGCATTTTCACTTGATAGATGGCACATTATGACATTCTGCAAGCTATCTGAATAATTGGCCTTAACAAAATCACAAGCCGTGTCAATGGATAAATGACCTCTGAAAACGTGATTAGCTTTGCCCGTGTTATCCCTGTCGATTAAATCCTTGTCATAATTCACGCCTAAGAGAATGTAGTTTATGTCTTTAAACTTCCACTTGATTAATTCACAATCGGTAATATAAAGCATTCTCCCCATTTCCGGGTGAGTAATCAGAAATCCATATATCGGGCAAGGTGTTCCGTCTGCATTGGTATGCGTCCAATTTCCGTCTGTTGTTGTTAAATCAAATGTTCTTACAGTAAAATAAGAATTTGCTAGAAACTGATTCATAAGCAAGTCTTTGTATGGCTTACATACAGGAATGCCCATAGTTTCAAAATCTTTTAATGACTTGCTATGGTCAAGGTGTCGGTGGGTGCATAACACACCCACAACATTTTTAATGTTCCAGTTCAAGCCTTTTTTAATCTCCTTAATCGGTATTCCGCAATCAAGGATAAGTGTTTCTCCGCTTTCGGAAGTTAAGGTATAGCAATTACCTGTACTTCCTGTTGCGATACATTTAAGTTTCATTTAAGTACTCCTTTAATACTTAATATTCATATTTCCGTGTTCGTTTACCCAGTCAATAGCTTCTGCGTATGTCACACCATTGTTTTTCAAGATATATAGCAGCTTATGGAATTTAGGGTGCGTCTGCTTCAAAAGTTCAAATCTGCTTTCTTTCTCTAAGTGGCATCCGAATCCGCACAACACGCAGCCGGTTCTTTTACAACCTGTAGTTTTCAGCAACGGTCTTTCATTATCAAAAATCCCAAAATCTGCAAATGACATCTGATTTTCACATTGCCCCATAGCTTCATAATCTGTAACTACTTCGCCATAAACAGAACATATCGGCAGATTATTTTCTTTGATGTAAAGCAATACATCCTGTTCTGTCCAAAATGACATAGGGTTGCTATGCGGTCTTGTTACATTAAAAGCATTACAGCCGTCCTGTAGCCATTTCTGTGTACGCATAACGCTTTCACTTGCCATAGTCGCTATAATCGGCTTTCTGCCTGTTTTCTTTTCGTAATCGTGCGCAGGCTTTTTCTTCATAATGTCACAACATAAGTCGCTTATTTCAAATGGTGCATCAAGAAAGAATTTATATTTTTCTTGATTAAACTGACTATAATTGCCTTTACTATCTGTCAGTTCTCCATTCAGTCTGCGTAACCTATATTCTGAACCGCTAGGGATAACCCCCATCTGCAAACTCTTGTACTGTCCGTTTTGCTTGTTTATTCTCCTGTCTATTCCTAACAGGCCTGCCATATAGCAAGCATACGGAACCGTCTGTCTGTCTGTCTGTCTGTCTGTCTGTCTGTCTGTCTGTCTGTCTGTCTGTCTGTTAAGATTGTGTTTTTAGATTTTTGACTGTCAAGGTATTTAACATACTTTCTCGCACCACTTACGCAATTTGACACTTCCTTACTAATCATCGGAAATCCATACTTTTCGCAAACCTGTGCAAATGAAATCTTTGGCTTCAAAATCACAAGGTTATCAAAAGTCTTGGCAAACTCCTTTAACTCTGGATATTGTGTTGGAACATCTACAAACACAAAAGGAATATTTTTATATCCGCAAACTTCTCTGATTATGTGTGCCAAAACCGTGCTATCCTTGCCACCGCTAAATGACAGATATACTCCATCTTCGCCAAATTCGTTTACCCAGTTTCTTATTCTCTCTGCTGTCATTAAAACCTTGATATTCAGTGGTAATGCCTGCCATTGGTATAATTCCTGCATTGTGTGTTTTGCCATACTCACACCTCGATTTCATCATCCTGTGGGAACTGAAAGCACTCTGTTGTAGCTTTCTGAAATTGTTCCTCGCTCAAAATACTCTGTACTTCTTCAAAACGCTTTGAACCGGCTATGCAATGATAAAACTCATTATTTTCATACACTTTTCTAAGCATTTCCATAGCCTTAATTGCCTTTGCTTCGGTGGAATAGGTTGCTATAAGGCTGTTCATAAACACTTCCGGTGGCTCTGCGACATTTTTAACTGCAACAATTCCATAATTCCCACCACTACTATTTAATATTGAAAAAGCAAAGTTTTCATAAGGAACATCTGTTTTTCCTGTCTGTGAAATTACTCTCATATCAGCTCTCCTCACTCTGCATAAATTCTGGTAGTTCCTCTGACTGCTTGTCGGTTGCATCGGTCGGCTCTACATCAATTATGTTGTCCTCGTCAAAATCTACTGTGTTTGCGTTCTGCTCAATATCATAGGCAACATCCTGTTCGAGCATTTCATCGTGGTTGATTTCCTCGTAATCATCTTCTTTACCAAAACCGCTATGAGTATTGTTAATAGCTTTAAGAAGTCTGTTCTTAACAGTTTTCATAGCCATTTGGTCTGCGAATTTCTGATGAACTCCGTTTCCAGTCTCCTTATATCCATATCCCTGTTTCCAAGCTGTCTTTATCTGTGCCATAGTCATAACTTCTGCAATCTTCTCACCATTTCCCATAATCGCTACCGCATAAGCACCAACAATCTTGTCATTGTCGATATTCTCAAAGCTCTGTTCGTGGCAATCAATAATTGTCTTTGCATCCTCTTTGTGGTACTTGAATACATCTCCTTTATAAATAACTGATGCATTAATGTCTTTAAGCCCATATCTTCTAGCAAGGCAAGTTGCACCATAAACAGACGGCTGACAGCTTAATTTGCCCGCATAAGCGACAGGGTAACACTGCTTCTTTCTTATTGATAATCCGTCTGTTACCATTTCGATAAGTGCATTTTCGATACTTGCCCTTGTGCAACTCTGTAATACAGGCTTCTTATTCATATCCTGTGTGTCCTGTAAAATAAGCATTGCTGACATAAGCTCATTTGTGTAGTTGTAATCTTTAGGAAATGTTAAGCCAAATTTCTCTTTTTGCTTAATTTTAACAACCATTCCCTCTGTAAAATCTTTTGCTACAAGTTCTCTGCTTTCAGCTTCTTTCTTTTCCGCAACTGCTGTATTCTCTGCCATAATTATTCCTCACTTTCTTCCTTGTATTGCTCTTTCTATCGCATTTTCACCGTTACTCTCATTTTCCCATTTTCTTAAAGTTTGCCTACTAACTTTTAGCTCCCTACTCCAATCTGATAACGTTTTAGTAGTTCCATTGTGCGTGATATAATGACTATTACGCCTATTCTTAGATTGCTCTCTAGCCGGAATCCAAGTACAATTAGATGGTTCATAGTTTCCGTTTACGTCTATTCTTTCCAAGGTTAGTGATTCTTCATAGCCATTTTCAATAGCCCAATCGTAAAATAAGCAAAAATTATTTTTCCACTCATCACACATCACTATTCCTCTACCGCCATAATAAAAATAAGCTTTGCTATTCGGGTTAAAACAGCGTTGCTTAACATCTGTGTATATGCTGTACAATCTGGTATGTGTTTTATTATGAGTAGTAAAATACTCTGCGTTTCTTTGAGTTTTTATGCAACCACAACTTCTTACATTACCACTTCTTAAACTATCGCTTGATACCACTTTTTCATTACCGCAATCGCACAAGCAATTCCAATAGCAATTCTTGTGCCCAGATTTAGAATATTTGTACTCACAAAAACCAAGAACGATAAGCTTTCCATACCTTTTTCCAGTTATATCTTTGGTTTTTATTCTTTTATTTTCGCTAATCATTTTTTATCTCCAAAATTTCCATATCTCCATCACTAACAGCTAGCATTATTACTTGTGATTTAATTTTTTTTATAATATTTGATACATTTTCTGAATCGAGTGATTCTATATCATCAACAATTAAAGGGCAATTTATGTTACATATTTTTTGAATAGATAAACATATATCTATCTTCCCCATAATTTTCTTTGCTTTATTTGATGTACAATCTAATAACGATTTGTTATCTATGGTAGGAATACAAACTGTTTTATAACCACCAGACTTTGTATAAGTGAACAACTGCCACCTAACTAACCCAAAATGGCTGTTTACTGCTTCTGTCAAGGCTTCATTCTTTGCCTTGTCAAGTTCATCAAGCAAATCAAGAAGCTTCTCGGCATTGGCCTTATTCTGTTCGCTATCAATCCTTGTCTGCTTTAATTCTTTAAGTCGCTGTTCATCTGCTGCCGTATCAGACTTTGCAATCTGGCTTTCACATTCTGCTAACTGCTGCCTTAAAACTGTTTCCTGTACCTTTAATTCTGCCTTGACTGCTGAAATATCATTAGCTTTGTGCATAGCCTGTTCCTTTTCAGTAATCTGCTGTTCAAGTGCCTTGTATTCTTCGGTGGTTGTCACATCAATTTCCTGTGGAAGTTCTGATAACTGCTTTTCAAGGTCTGCAATAGCTGTGTTCAGCATTTCAAGGCTTTCTTTATGCTGCGGCAACTCTTTCTGTAAATCTTTAAGAATCTTCTTATTCTTATCAAGTTTGTCTTTAAAAAGGTTGCCATTGCTTGTGATAATCTTTAATTCTTCTGCCTTGTGACTATCAAAATCAGCTCTTAACTGTTCTTTCTTATCCTCGGGATATTCCTGTCCGCAATAGCTACAAATAAGGCTTGTTTCGTCAAATTTACGCTCATTCTCTGCTTTCCATTTATCCCTTATATTCTGCAAATTCCTATTTATGCTATCAATGGCATTCTGCTGATACTCGATGTTCTTTTCTGTATCAGTAATAGTCTTTTCTGTCTGCCTAACAAGAAACTGCTTATCAAAAATCTTGTTCTCAATATCTCTTCTAGCCTTAATATTTTCCTCATTGGCTTTACGGCGAATATCGTCAAGCTCAAACTTTAAGCTGAGAATATTAGCACTAGCATTGTCATATTCAGCCATCAGCTTGTCATTGTCGGTCTGCTTTGCCACGCAATCAGCAATCTGCTCTTTAAGGCTGTTCTTCTGCAATTCAAGGTCGGATACTTCAATAGCCTGTTTAAGCTGAATATCTCTTTCCTTTTCCTTAATCTGTCCATCAAGAATAGGCAAATCCTTTGTAATCTTGGTCTTGGTAGCCTTATTCATAGCGGATAATTCCTCAACTGTATACTTATTAAGCAAGGGAACTAACTCGGCTAGTTCAGCTTCCTGCGAAGCAATATCAAGGTCTGTAACATCTCCTACTAAACCAAATAAGTATTCTCTCATTTCTGCCGGTTTCTGATTAAGAAAAGCATTTACATTACTGCACATCTTAAACACATTCATATCAACATCAAGGTATGCGTTGAAGTCCTTTAATGTCTTAGGCACATCATTGATGAAATACTTGTTATCGTCCTTATAACTGCTGCCATCTTTGCTGTAAGTACGCTTCTGCACTTTCTTCATAGTTACTTCTTTTCCGTCAACATCAAGTGTAAGCTCAACACTTGTATCCATATCATCAACTGATACTCCGTCAATCTCTCTTCTGACAACCGGATTACCCTTTAATTCATAATCACAGTTGAATAAGCACCACAGATAAGCTGTGGCTATTGTTGACTTACCTACACCATTCTTAGCAATAATCTTTGTAATGCTGTAAAAATCAAACTCTGCGTGTGCATAGCACATAAAGTTTTCAAGAACTACCTTTTTTAAAACTGTTCTTTCCATAAACATATTCTTTCCTTATTTATATATTCATAATGAATACATCATCTTCTATTGAGAAGTTATCAACTGTCTTATCTGCAAGATAATGCCGTCTGTCAAGTTCATCAAATGTGCCGTCAAATATAACACCCTGAACTGGATGCCATACCTGACAACGCTTTTCATTATCTGCTGCCATACTAGCTAATTCCGAAACTGTAATATCACTATTCATCAGCATTCTCCTTTTCTTCTATAATCTCAACTCTGCCTACTGATACCTCGTAAGCTACTCTGTTTTCAATTTCATCTTCGCTTATCTTTTTTGCATAAAATCTTGACTGAAACCTGCCTGTCATTTCTATATGTGTTCCTACTGGCAAGTGACCGACAAACTTAGCTGTTCTGCCCCAAGTTATGCAAGGTATATAGTCTGACTTGCCATATGCTCTGTTAACAGCTATGAGAACATCTGTTATTTCTCTTCCAAGTGGTGTTACCCTGTATATAGGTTCTTTGCAAATAAAACCTCTAAGAACTACATCATTATTAAAAGGTAGTTCTTCCTCGTTTTCATATATCTCTATATTTTCAGTAAAGATAAAAAGCTCTAACTTACTTTTTTCTCCTATGTGCAGGTTATGACTTCTTACCTGTCCTGTAATCATCACGCAATCGCCTACTTTAATTTCTTTCATATCAATAATTCTGTCAGATATAACAACTGGCAGCGTATCAAAAGCTCCGCTAGTTCTTCTAACTGTTATAAAAGTCTTATAAAAGTCCTCTCCGTTTGATTCGTGATTGAAAACTGGCTCTTCTGCAACTAACCCAAAAGCTGTAATATTGTTATTTCTCTCTTTCATCTTTAGTTCTCCTTCTCTTTTTCTACAAATCCAACAACCTTACCGCCGTCAATAACTGTATACATATCCTTTTTCTCGTACATATCAATGCAATGCTGTACTGTTATCACTTTCTCGTTTACCTGTTTCATATTGTTCTTTCCTTTCTTCTGCATTAGTTCTTATTGTTGCAATAACGGCACAAACTGTTGTGAGTATTATGCCGAATATTATTCCTGCTATAAAACCTAGAATCATAGCTTATATCTCTCTTTCATTACTGTAGGCAGTTCGTAGCAGTCGATATAATCGTGAGTGTCTGCTATGTACTTCTTTTTAAGTTCACTCAAGCCACACCCGTATTCGTGCTTTAACTGCCCTAAAATGTCCTTTACAACTACTCTTCTTAAGAGTTCACAATTCTTATTTCTTCCTAAGAGGTAACTTGTTCTTCTGCCAATATGTGCCAGGATTTCAAGCTTTTCTGCCTCATTAATCTGCTCGCCTTTTTCAGAAATAATAAATATCAATCTGCTAAAACTCCTTTCTAATTAATAAGCTGAAATATCATTTGCGCAATAAATAATATTGCTGATAAAATCCATAAATATTCAGCTATCTTGCTGTCTCTCTTAGCTTTCTTGTATGCTGCAATAGAGACTTCTAAATTGTTTCTTTCCGCAATCAGTTCTTCTACTGATATGCTATACTGTGGTGTTGCCTGTACTTCCTTTTCCATAAAACAATCCTCCGCTTAATCATCAGCTCTCTAAGTTTATCTGTGCATTGCAATCTTTTATTAACATCATTGTGTTAGTGCTTGGCATCCAGTTTTTAATATATTCAACTGCCTGTTCATTCTTAAGCCTTGGTGTGTTGGCTCTTGAATTAACATTGAAATAATCCTTGTAATCGTGATTAATTTCTGCAAATACTTTTCTGCTTATTTCCTTGTAAGTGTTACTGTTTTTACCGCCTAAGATTTTTATTACCCTTGCTGATACTAAGTCATTAAGCACTTTCTGCTGTCCGTAATCAATGTTCATTGTATTTTCCAACTTAGACACTCTGTCTGACACATCATCTAACATACCTAGCTGTATTCTCATCATTTCCTGTGGGGATAACTTTTTCTGATAACTGCCTGTCTTTCTGATTGATGGAAGAACCTCGTCCATTACCCAACTTTCAAATTTCTCTGCACTAGGTAATTTTGATTTCATAATAAGTCGGTACAAATCGCCCTCATTTATGTATGACATCTGCTGAACACCACTAGATGTAGGGGTGTCACGTTTCGTTACTCCCTTGCAATGGTCACTTATTGCCTTGCGTGGGTTTACGTAGCCAAGTGCTGTTGCTACGTCTGTAGCTACAAAATATGGTTTTCCATCAATTTCTATTGTTCTGATTTCTCCGAACTCTTCATTACTAAAAATCTGTAATTCCATAAACTTCCTTTCTAAATAATTTGTGGTATAATCCTCTTATTCTATTAAGAAAAGAGGTGAAAATATGTTTCTAAAGTTTCAAATAACTTGCACTTGTTATAGCAAATATACCGTTAGCGAAGATATATCTACTAGCAAGATTGTTTGCCCTAACTGTGGCCTTGAATATCCTCACTCTGACAAAGTATTATCCATACTCAAGACTGCTAAGGAAATACCAGAGGGCAACATTGCTTTTGATAAAGAGTGCTGTATCAGTGTTCTTTCTCTTGGGGAAGAAATGAGTGGTTTTTAATAGATTGTTTCATATACTCTAAAAAGCCAATCATTTCCGCAACTGTTAGTTTGCTATCTTTGAGTTCTGATAAAACTTTATTCTCTAATTCAGAGATAGCAGACCTTGAAGAAAAATATTTCTCCATAAATACAGCTCCCTCACAAGTTTTGCATAAGTTGTCTTTAAGACTATTAAGATAACTTTTCTCTACTTCATCAATAAAGCTTGCCATTTTTACTCCTTTCTATCAGTTTTTTCTGATTCTCTTACCATTGCCATCCCCTCGGCGACACCAAGAATATAATTTTTCTTGTTGTCATCAAGTTTTGGAATTGTATCGGATAACTTCTTAATGATTTCCTTTTCCTTTTCGCTCATTTAATTCACTTCCTTTCTGTGATATAATGTGTTTAAAAAAACAAAGGAGTACTACTATGCAATATGTTCCAAATTATCCAAACTTAGATGATATGCTTGTTAAACCAGTAATTCCGAATGTAGAAATGCCTAAATATGAAAAAGGCAAATCGCCATATGAGCTTTTAGAAAGTCAATCTGCTTATCTTGAAAAGACAAGCAAAGAACTTCACGATATGGCTCAATCCGCTAAATCTCAAGCTGATTCCGCTAAAGAGATTGCTGAAAGTTCCAAAACGCAAGCTGATGTCGCATTAAAAACATCAAGTAAAGCCGATATTAAAGGTTGGATTTCCGTGGTTGTTTCTATCATCTGTGCTTTAATGGAATTTGCTGTACATCATTCAGAAATAATTGATTTTGTCAAAGATTTGGCAAAATAAAATGGCAAAAAATCTGAAACAGCAAAACAAATGTTGAAAGTACTAATGCAACGTCCGAAACAGATGGTTTTTTCATTCTTGCTCCTTTCTGCTTATTATCAAAATAATAAGTCAATTATCGTAAGTGAAATATTCAATATTGCAATAACAACAGCGATTATTGATGTTATTAATGCTATGTCACAAAGTCTTAATTTCTTCATTGATACCTCTTTACTTAATCCATTTTTCAACTGGGATTTTTGTTGCTTCTGCAATTTTTTGTACTGTGGTTAACGCCGGTAAAGAATTATTATCTTTCCACCTGCCTACAACTCCATTACCAAGACCACATTTTTTTTCAAATGCGTGTATTGACAAATTGTTTTCTTCGCAATAAGCGACAACATTTTGATAAAACATAGACTTCTCCTTTCTTTATTTAATAAAGATTTAGAGAAAAGCTTGACAATCTTTAGAGAAAGTTCTAATATATGAATTGTCGAGAAACATATTTTGAGAGCACTTCCCTTTAAGTTTATTTTTAGGCTTTTCCCTAACCTTTAAACTTATTATATAGAGTGTTCTCTAATTTGTCAACACCTTTTTTAGGTGAAACTCTAAAAAATGGAGGAAAACACAAATGAACACGGTAGAAAGAGTAAAAGACCTATGCAAACAAAGGAAGATTTCAATACATAAATTAGAATTAGAATGTGGTTTTGCTAACGGATATATAGGTCAGTTGCGTAAAGGTACATTGCCAGATGATAGGTTGGGAAAAATTGCCGAATATTTAGGCGTATCAGCCGAATATTTAAGAACTGGCGAAGAAGAGCAGCTTATTTTATCTGAACAAGCTGATTTGTGGATTAAAATTAGAAATGACAAAAGATTATTACACTCATTAAAAACATTTTTCGAGTTAAGTGACGAACAGCAAGAATATGTCCTCGGCTTAATTAATTTATTTAAAGGAGAGTCGTAATAAATGATTGAATCGAAGGATTTTTTAAAGACTATAGTAGAGAAAAGAGATAAAAATGGCAACACTAACTATGCCGACATTGCTAGTTGTCTTGGCATTGATATGATTTCAATGTTGCCATTTATGAGAGAGCTTAGCAATAAAGGTTACATCACCCAAACCCTTGAAGATGTAACTATTACTAAACTTGGACTACTTGCTTATGATGAACTTTAATTAATACTCACGATTTATGAAATTGCGATAAAATCTTTTATTCTTTCAAGTGTACTAGTGCAACATTATGTTGCACTAGTTTTCTTTATATCTGCTATTATTTTATAGATATACTCTAATACTGCATTATCGCTAGTATTTTCTACCATTTCAATAATTTCCTTTTTGTAGTCATTGTTATTCACATTCGCACTTCCCCTCTTTTACTATTGTGACGATGTAATTATTATAGAACACACGTTCTATCGTGTCAAGTGTAGCGGCGATATTGCCAACGCCAATCAAACAATATCGCCTGCCAGAACTTGAAAATGTTTAAGGGTCTTTTCTCAAAGACAAGTTTATTATACATTTATCGTTAGTATATTTCAAATACTTTCGGTCGTGTTATTTCGACTTTATTCGACAACTAACTGGAACTTATCGATTGCATTACCCATAACGCCTGCATATCCGTCCATTCCATTTGATGTTTCATTGTCTATCTGTTCTGGATAGAAGTTGCGGTTGTCAAATACAGATACCATATACTTTGCATACTTCCAAGGCTCACCCTCTGGCGTATAATAAATGATTTCTATTGCGTCAATCTCGTGCTTCTTGTCACCTGCATAGCCATTATCGTAATCGTCATAATTAAAGCCAGTAACATAAGGAAGCCAATCTCCGCCTTTTAAGTGAACTCTGTACTTAACTGAACCTCTGCTAACCTTGATAATAAGTGCTGTGATAGCTTTATTGTCGCCTGCACCAGCCCAATCTTCTCTGTCCTCTACTTCACCCCACCAACGGTCTGTATAAGCGGCATATGTAGCATATACGTGTTCATCTGTGCTATCCTCTGTGTTATCTTCTTCGCTGTTATCCTCTGTGCTATCTTCATCATTATGAAAGCCATAGAATACAGACAAGTCGCAAACTCCGTCTACTCCGTCAACAACGCCGCTTGATGTGTACTGCCAACCTGCAAGGTAATGGTCAATGTTAGGTGTTTTATCTGCGTCAGTTTCATCATTGAGTTGCATTTCATCATAGCCTAAGTAGTAACGTGCTATCCAGAACGGACAATCTAAGTCGCTAGGGTTTGTGTATGGTTTGATATAACTGCCATAGAATGATAAGCCAGTATATACACCGAAGTCATATCCCGCACCCTCAATAACCTCTTTGTAAGCCTTGATAATGTCGATAAGCTCTGAACCTAAGTTTCGCATACAAGTATCTTCAACGTCCATCCAGACAGTTACCTTGCGTCCGTCAAGCACCTCTAACACCCTTTTAGCCGCTACAACCGCTTCTTCTACTGTCGGTGTGTAAACATAATTGTATACACCGCAGATATGCACGCCTGCTAACTGACAGCCTTTCCAGTTGTTTTCGAATTGCTTATCTGGGTCAAAATCACGTCTGATAACCTTAAGAATAGCGTGAGTAAGTCCTGCCGCCTTAACTCTGTTCCAGTCAACTACACCATTCCACGCTGAAAAATCTCCACATTTAATCATAATTAAAATACCTCACTTTCTACTGTTCCTGTTGCATCTGAACTAACTGTGTTATCTTCTGCGCTGTATGTTGCCTTGTAAGTATTTTTAACGCCATCAAGAAAGCTCTTAAGCTCGCTGTCTAGTGCTATATCATTCGCCAAGTATGCCGCAAAATCATTGAAGCTAGCTGACATACTAACTGTGCCGCTTTCGCTGATTGTAGCTGACAGATAAGCTACCTGTTTAAGTGCTCCATCTGAGTTTTGAACGGATAATGTTCCGTTCTTCTGAATTGATGAGTTGATGTCTAACATTGTGTTTTACCTCCTAATTCGCATTAAAAAAGGACACCCGAAGATGTCCTTAATTGCTTAATTGCTTTTCCAATTTTTTAATACGCATATTCTGCGATTGTACAGTCGCAACTATATCCGCTATTAATTCATCATAGCGTAATGCGTATCTTGCTGTTAGCTCTTTAGTTGTATTTCCGTTTTCGTCTGAGACTTGTGTTTCGTAGTTATCATTATTAATCTTTTTATCGATAAATAATCCCCAGTCATCTTTCATAGTTTCTTTAACCTGCTGTGCAATAAATCCGTGATGGTAGCGATTAGAAGTACCGTTAATCATTTTAAATTCGCAAGGTTTTAAATTGTAGATAAATTCAGAAGAGTCTTCTGAATTCAATAAATGAACATCTTTTTTTACGTTCTCGTCTGAATCAGAAGCGATTGTTCCATAAATTGACCCGAAACATCGCAAATCATATCCTATGTATGTACTTCCATATACTGACAGTTCGCAGTTCTCGTAGTGTCTGTCCTCTGTATTTGTAATTCTGACATTTTGTGTGTCTTTTCCCGAATTTGGATTATAGCAATATACTGTAAGTGTCGTTGGTTTTTTAATATTGTCTTGGTAACCGCCATTCATCGAAATATTGGGTGAAAAAAACTCTAATGATTTGTTTAAATCGTCGTTTATTCTTATAACGAATTCGTATTCCGTATTTTCTGTTTTATTCTTAGTGCAATTTATCCCGACAGCGTCTCCATAATCTGCATTGAGCACTAAAGCTCTTCTTACTTCATTATTGCTAGTATAGTATCTTGTTGTAGTTATCGAACCTACATAATTTTCGTAATCGTCGACCCAAGAATAGAATTTAATGTAATTTTGGTCTATCGACATTCCTTTAATTCCATTATTTTGATATGTCGACAATATACCATTATCAATTGAGAAATTGCCAATTTGACCTTTAGAAGCATACATATATCCATCCGCACGAACGTACCAATTACCATAATATGCCCCATCTCTTTCTTCTTGGCAAGAGAATGTCCAAGCTTCGGAATTAGCGGGTGCCTGTATATAAGTTCTATATTTGCCGTAATCTTTATAGATAGAAGACTTGCTGATGTCCCAGCCTCCAATCGTGCCAGACGAAAAATAGCCGCTTCCTGTAATTTGTGCGTTAGTTGCATATAGTTTACCAGTTTGACTTATATAAAAATTAGGACTTTTGCTGTATCCCTCATCTTCAGTTCCGTGAAAAACCGAAAAAACATATGGTGTAATATCACCAGGTATTTGTAATGCAATTCTGAATAAGTCATTATTCTGCTTAAATATTGTACTTATTGAATCTTTAGACACTTTCCAGCCGCCAACGTTTCCGCCGTTGGCAATCAGATTGCTACAAGTTATAGTTCCGTCTGCTGTAATGCTGGCGTTCGTGCTGTTTAATGTAAACCTGTTGCCACTTAAATTAAGCCCACCCCTTGCAGTAATATTTATTGTATCTGCAATAGCTTCGATAGCACTCTTAAGCTCGCCTGTTTTAGGGTCTTTTTTGATATATAAATCAAGGCTTGTTTTAGTTGCATAACTTTCTAAATCGCTTGACTTAGCGTAAGTTCCACTAAGTGCCAAACTAATACTTGAACCATTATCATTAATTTCCTGCGTAATTTTGTTAATCATAGTAGTTGTTGTACTATAATTATCTGTCAGATTTTTCTTTGTCTGTGTTAATTCTGTTGATATGCTATTAAGATTAATCTTAAGACTAGCGTTTTGATTAAGCATATAAGCTAATTGTGTGTTAGATACCTCTTTCCAACCCCAATTACCTTTATCATCTTTAGCCCAACGCCAAGTTTTTTGAGCTGTTTCGTTGTATGCTATCGCTCCGCGATGTTTAGCATATTCATCATTGCTGTAAGTCCAAGTAAGATTATCACTTGGAAATAAATCGTCTGACGGATATATGGGTATGAACCAGTTCATAGCTGGATAATTATCTTTTGTAGGCGTTTCCGTAACTGTATACACCATAAAATTATCGTTCGTTTGTTGGTATAAGTCAGATAACGTTATTTCGTAGCTATCTAGCTTCTGATTAACAGTAGAAAACTTAGTCTTAATGCTTTCATTATCAACATTTTCAGTCCACCACAACTTGTTAGTGATAAAATCACTAGCAACTTTCATCATACCGCCCCATTGTGTGTAATCTTTACCAGCACCACTTGTTATAGCTTGCATAATGACATTAAGTGTCTGTCCCTCGTTGTCCAGATAAATTTTATTGCTCTTAAGTGTATGTGTGCTGTCGTTATTAATAACATTAAACAATGTTTCGATATCCAGCTTACTTGCATTAATATTAGCGTCATCTTGAACAACATCATCACGAACAACTTTTCTTGTAACGCCTTTTTCGGTAAGTCCTAAGGCATCAAACATAAGATTGCCAGCTTTATCCCAGACGTACATATTGTAGTCCGAATTAGCGTCTTTACCTATTTGAACTCTTGCAACCTTGTTATCATCTTTTATCTGTATCGTATTGTCAGCTATATCAAGATTTCCGCTTTCGCTTAGAATTTCAACAAGGTTTGTATAAATCTTCCCACTTGTAATCTTATCTGCGGCTATGCTGTCAATCATAGCATCCTTAATCTGTGCATTGCCGATAACACTTACAACCGCATTAGCAAATTCTGTTGTTAAGCTCTTGCCTGTCGCCGAACCAAACATTAAGGTCTTGATGTCTGCTACATCTGCATTTAACACGCCTACCTGTGCATAATCTGCTTGCAACTTAGCGATATTAGCTTCATTAATCGTAGCTTTACTTGCCGTCAAATTAACAATTTCCGCTGTGACAGTTTCAATCTTATTAGCCTTTAATTGGTCTATATACGCTTGATGCGCCTTTAAGTTCTCAACATTGGCATTAGTTATATCAGCATTTTCAATAACTGCCTTGTTGATTAAGACTAAATCGGCGTAGTATCGTTCCATTTGCTTTGTTATCGGACCACTAGCGATATTGCTGTTTTCTGTGTCAGATTGACCTATAGATGTAACAGTATCCATAAGTCCGCCGTCGCATTCGTGCGTAATCTGCATTATAGGCACTTTGTAATTAACGCCGCTCTTATTAACAGTTATAATGTCGCCTACTTCAAGCCGCCAGTCACCGACAAACTTAACTGTAAGCGGTCTGAACTGAAAGCCGCCTATCTTTTTATAGACTTCATTAAGAATTTCTTGTGTCATAAATGGATTAGCAAAGCTAAGTCCTGTCGTTCCGTCACCGGCAGTTATCTCGCTTGTTTTGCTATCACCGGACTTCGTATTATTGCAAGTCAGCTTTTTAATTGTAAAATCCTTGCTTGTTGTAAATGTAACGCCCTGCTGATAGTATTGGTGTCCGTCAAGCACATAGCCACTATCCTTATACCATTTAATTTCAAGGTTTCCGTCAGAATTAATAGCCGCATTTCCACCTTGTAGCATAGCCATATAACCAATCATTTCACGCATTGTATAACCTTGTGGCTTATCTGTAATTGTATGTGTGTTTGTTATGCTAGTTGCTAACTGTATGCCTAGCTTTGTACAGATTTCCTCTAAAATAGCCTTATCTGTACTAGGATAAGTCAAAGCTGAAAAATAACCTTTTTCAGCTTTGTACATCTTGTCATAAGCTGTGTACTTAGTGTATTCGCCGTTACTTTCTTCTTTAGTTACAGTAAATATGCCTATCTGTACATACTCAATGCCGCTATCGCCCTTAACACCCTCAAAAATGGTTATATCCTTATTTTCAAGCGTGATTTCTGGATTATAAATAGAAAAGGTAACACTACTACTGCAAGTGTTACCTATGGAAATGCTATTGTTCGGATTGATTATGTTGCTGTACTTAAACTCATTAAGTGTCTGATTGTATTCTTTTCCGTCAACTAAATATTTGCTGTAATATCTTGCATACAATAAATTGAAATCCGCATCCCAATTAATATTTTTCATTTATTGGATTGCTCCTTTCTGCTGATTAATCGTTAATCATAAAGCTAAGTGCGATAATCTTAGCTGGCTCAATGGCTTCACAACTATCAAATGCACTTATATCAACTTTTGTGTATTCAGATACTTCTATTTCCTGTTCTCCTAGTTCTTCAAGTTCTGATTTTATCTTATCGTTGTTATCTTTATTTTCCTCGCGTATCTTTTCTATCGTTTCTACAACTGCCTTAAAGTGTGACTCTAACATCTTAATGTTAGACATAATGGCAACTGCTAATCTGCCACCCATTTTAAGCTGTGCTACACTTCCAAGTGCTTCATAATGTGCTAAAACTTCATTTCCTGTTATTTTCATAGTCAATCTCCTTACTTCTGAATCAAACTTAATTTTGCTCCGACTATTAATCCGTCCTCATTCTTTGCTCTTGTGAGATACGGATATGTCACATCTCCTGTGTATATTGTCATTTCCTTTTGTGTACCGCCTAAGAATAGGACTTGTGCTGTCGGGAATGGGTTATTTTCATCACTAATCACATTATCAAGCAACAACGCCTGTTCACCTGTTAATGGTGGCAATTGTAGTTCTACTTTATCCTTAATAGCCACGATTGTGCCTACCATTTCTCCATAATCGTTTCTTCCTGTGTTCTTAGACCAAATCTTATTCCTACTATATGTGTAGCCGTTATATGCTACTGGGAATGTCACTCCCTCGATAATTACAGCACTTATCATTCAATCACCTCTTTTCTGTATATGTACTCCGTTAAGCCCAGACAGACTTAACCATATCGAAGATGGCATTAAGAATAATAACGATATGATAAGTGAACTGAACAACAATATAACAACAACGTGCGAAAATGCCATCATAACATACGCACCTGCTTTAGCGTTGGTGAATATAATGCCAGTTAAACTAACTAACACTGTAGCAATTAGGAGTTGGACAACAGTCGCAACTCTGCCTGAGGAATATAGACCGAGTAAAGTTATAAAATTTCCCGTTACAGTATATAATCCGGCGGGGCTTGTGGCATATGGACAATTAACACCTGTTGGTGCATTACAAATTTATAGTAATACGGAAATTAAGGTAAATCAAAGACAAACATATTACAATTTCACTTATTTTATTTAAGTATCAAGTAAAGTAAATTCAAACCCATTTTTATTGAATTCATAGAATGCGAAATTAACAACAGTAGGGCAGTTATTAGTAACAAAAAAATCCATATCGCCATCTTTTCCATATTCCCATATAATATATGACGAATTTAAGATTGGCGTTATGTGATAGCGTGCAGAACTTCCAGGGCCATAACCTTGTACAATAGCACAGGCTGCCGCAGCACTTGCTGTTCCTTGTACAAATGCAATTCCCCAAAAAATACTGTTTCCAGCAGCTTTTGTTGAGTGTACTCTTAATTTTTTCCTTATTGGAATATTAGTTATATGTTTATTGAAGATATTGTTGTTCAGTTCACTTATCATATCGTTATTATTCTTAATGCCATCTTCGATATGGTTAAGTCTGTCTGGGCTTAATGGAGTGCCGCCGCTTGTGCCAGCTTTCCACGCTTGCTTTATGTATTGTATAAAATTCATAGTAAAACCTCACTTCCTAAGCACACAAAAAGGACACCTCACAATTAAGTGAAATGTCCTTGTCATTTTGCTATTTATTTGTTATTATTGACGTGAGCAACTTATATGTACTCATATGTGCTAATCAGAACAGGTCTACCCAACTTGTTCTGATTTTTATTTATCTATTTTGCAATTATTAAGTATTAAAAACTGTCCTTTTTGAACTGTGCAATACGTCTGATTGTCAAAGTTATCATTGCTTACAATGTGGCTTTGCCTTAAATCATCATAGATACAATAATATCCTCTTGATGATGTGGCTATCAGTTTATATTCTCCTGGTTCTATGTCAATTCCAACCTCTAACATACAATTATCAAGAGTAGTTTTGGTTGTGTAATACTGTCTGAATTCTAAAAGAGGTATCGCATTGCACTTGTTTAGTTCAAGATATTCTCCATCTTCTACACTTATCAACATATTGCCTTTGAAATTTTCATTAAACTTTATTTTGGTTTTATTGCTGTCTGCATATACGCCAAAATAAGCCGAACCTTTGCTTGTTAATGATTGCAAATAGTAATCGCCGTTTGGAATATCTTTACCTACTTTGTAAGTGCCTGCCTTATATTTTGTCAGCTTATCATATGTATCTTGTGTTGTCTTTTGTATTGTAGCCGCCGTGGTCTTTTCAGTAGCTTTTTGTGTTGTAGTTGCAGGCTGTGTATTTGCTATTGTTTTATTATCGCTTTCAGTTATATTATTAATAATAAATAATGCTGTAACAAATACTATCCCTGCCAATACTGCAATCGCTATCTCCTGTAGCTTCTTTTTGTTATCTTTTTTATCCATTGTAATACACCCCTTTGCTTTTATAGTGCTTAAAGTATATCACAATGGATTGAATTATTCAATTAAATGTTAAACGCCGGCTGTCCTGTCATAGCTGTATACTGATTGGCATATCTCTGTGTTGTTCTGAACACTTCCTGTCCGTCAATCTGTACAACAATGCTTCCGTTTTGTTGTCCTACATTTGCATTAGCAAATACCTCTGACATACCCTCAATAACAGCTTGCTTAATGCCTTGTGTTATCTGGTCGTTGTTTGCAACTGCTGTCTTACCATTGCTGAATTTGCCAACCATTTCATTATGGTTAGCAAAGAAAAGTCCGTCCTCTGGAAAACCGCCTGTTGCGTATGCTCTAGGTATTCTTATCTGAAATGCACTTCTTGATACATTTCCCTCACTATCAAGTATTTCACCGCTAAAATTGCTTTCAAATGAGTTACTTAAAGCTCTGCGAATTCGCCAAGAATTATTATCAATGGTATCTGCCAATGAATCCATAAGTTCTGTACCAGTATCATAACCTATATCACCTGCATTAACTCTGCTGATAATTTCATTAAAGGCATCTCTAGCTCTATATGGTATATCGTTAATATTATTGGCAAAATTGCTTGTTAATGATGAACCTGCATTAGCACCAACACTTCCCATACGCGAGAATACATTTTCTGTGTTTGTGCCTATCGCATTTATCTTGCTGTTAATCTCATTTTTAGCTGTTTCAAATTCTGACTTAGCTGTGTTAGCTGTGTTGCTAACTTCTTGTCGTGTCTTTTCTGCAACTTCTTGTGCAGTATCTCCCAATGCTTCATAGCAATAACGCATATCATTTGTTGCTCTATCTGCTACGTTTCTAGCGTTATCAACTTCTGTCTGGTTCTTTTTTACTTCGCCATTAAGTTGCCTTATTTCTACTTGCAGTCCTGCAACCGCGTCTGCCTCTTGTGGTGTCATTTCTAACACAGATAATGCACCATTGTGAGTGAGTTCGTTATATTCTTGTTGCTTTTCGTTAAGTCTATCTTTGCTGTCCGCAAGTACATCTTCCATTTCTCTTAAGTTTTTCTTAGCTTTGTATTCCTCTTTTGCTAATTCAATGTATTCTTCTCTTAAAGCTTCTAGTCTGTATTCTTTTTCTTTATTTTCTATAAGCTTTTCTATTTCTTGTCTATTTCCAGAATAATATCCTGTGTTAGTATCTATAGCTTTCGATAATTCTGGTACTTTATCAACAAGTTTACCCGCTATATCCTTAAGTAATTCTTGCTGTTCTGTTGTTAAGTTAGTTTGGTCTGCTAATTCAAAATATTTTGTCTTTAATGCTTCTATTTCATCAACAGATGAATTGTTTTTCCACGTTTCCTCTATCGAAGCTACAGACTTTTCTATTTCGCTTGTAGTCTTGCTAACTTCTTTTCTTACGCTTTCATATCCAGACAAGTAATCTGGTATTTCTTCTTGGACTTTAATAAAGCCTTTGATTGCACCTGTAATTCCCACAACTGCCGCCATAGCCAATCCTGCCGGCCCGAAAGCTGTGTATAATCCTGCCGCACCGATAGCCGCACCACCTGCTATTTTAGCAATTGAAGCCACAAGGTTGTCACTTCCTTTGGCTATATCATAAAAGCCGCTTTCAATAAGTTTAAATTCTCCAAAAGCTGATACACCGCCAAGTAATGCTTTTTGGAATAGTGTCATATTATCTCTGGCAGTAGCTATTCCACCATTTAAAGCTGTGAACAACCCTTTATCCTTAACTACGTTTCCAAAGTCCTTAAAACTTGTTGTAACCTTTGCAAGTTTAGGGTGGAAAGAAAGAAGTGTAGCCGCCGTTTCATCATATCCCATTTTGGATAACTTTGTCGCTAACACTACATCTTCTGTTGCTTTGCTTAGGGAATTAAGCTTATTGTACGTTTTAGTTATGCTTTTTATTACATTTGTACCGCCTATCGCCTTAAGCACTTTAGGAACTGCCACAAGCGATATGAGAAGTGTTTCTATAGGCGCTTTAGATAGCATACCTAAGTATAATTCAATAGCCGCCTTTAAGCCTTGCACAAGCACTTTAGCCGCCGATTTAAACACCTTAGTCCAATTAATGCCTGCAAGGAAATCACCCATTTTCTGACCGATTTTAAACCAAGGGACTTTATCAATGGCATCTGCAAACCAGTTAAGTATTCCTGCCACTAGGTTAGATGTATCTTGACCTGCCTTAAAGAAATCACCAACTGCAAAATCTTTAAAAATCTGTTTAACAGGTTCGAGTGCTTTCTCTATTCTGTCAGCCCAGGCAACTGCCGAATTTTCCATATTGGCAAATGCTTTATTCCACGCCGCTTCATATTCTGCCGCCGCCTTAGCAATATCATCTGTCAAATCAATAGTGCTACCGCCACCACCGCTTGAGCCCTTGCTTGAGCTTGTATCGTCCTGTAATTTATTTATTTCATCAAATCCCATAAGGGATAATGTAGCTTTCTTAGCTGAATCAGCTACATCTTTGTAGCCGTCTGAAATATCTTCTAAGCCATCTGATGTGTCTTTATAGCCACTTTGTCCGAAGCTCTCAAAGTCAATCTTAACGCCCATTAAAGAAGCAAGATTGACTAATAATCTTTTGATTACAATAGTTACTCCGTTTACTACTGGCATAACCTTTGAAAGAATTGGGATAAATAGCTGTCCTGCTACCATTCCTACCTCTTTCATATTGTTGCTGAACTGGCGTAACATATTACTTGGGGAGTTGATTGTCAAATTTGTTATCGTATAGGCTCTTTATCCTATACTTCTTATAGTTTCCTATAAGTTCAGAGTACATTATCACCCACATCATTATGTTTGGTTTGGTGGTAGCCACTTCCACCTCATACTGCCCTATATGCAGTAGTGTCGGACACTCTTGGGAATATTATATTTATTCAATTCCTACTCGTTACGATACTCAATAGCCTGTTCGTAATCTATTGAGTTATCTCGGTATTAGCATAGTTGAAAACTTTAGCCTTTACCGATTTTGCCCGATTGCCATAAGATATTTCTATTCTTATGCAACACTTAGAAGATAAGCTATATCATTAACTTTCTTCCGTCTATTAGCTAAGTCGCCCCAAGATACTTTTGATTGGTCTAATATTGCTAACACTCTTAACTGTTGTTTTTCCATCTGTGTCATTTCAGACACCGACTTAGAAATGCCTAAGTTGTAAGCATACGTCGCTAATGTAGCATTGGTAATATCAATACCATACTTGTACAATGCCCTCGATTGTCCGATTAAACCGCTTTGTAAGTTCTGTGCTACTGTTGAATAGTCCACATTGAAAAGTGAGCTTATATCGCCCGCAAGCATTGTCATTGACTTTGTTATAGCCGTTGTTGCTTCGCCTGTCTGTCCTAACGAATTAGTAACAGAAGCTAACTGCGAAGCGTACTGTGTTACTTCTTGTATGTTAAGTCCTAAGTTCTTTGCTCCGCTTTCTTCAAGCAAACCGCCTTGAACATTAACTTTTAAACCAGACAGCTTTACGAGAGTATCGTTTACTCTGCTTTGAAAACTTTCTGCATATGCCGTAGCATTATCATATCCGTACTTTTCGTAATCTTTATCCCACTCTGAACCAATCTTGCCAAACGCTACCGCTTGATAGTTGAATGCTTCAATGTAATCTGTTGTTGACTTAATTGCTTCTATAAGTTTCTTACTGCCACGAATTACCATAAAATAAGTGGCATAAAACTTACCTATCGCACTTGCTAAGTTCCAACTGCTTCTAGTTGCTGTCCTAGCACTTGTAGACACGCCATACAGTGACTTTTGAAGTGAGTTTGAAGAAGTACCCACCTTGCTACCTTGACTAGCAAGATTAGCCAATGCGTTAGTCATTTGAATAACGTTCTGACTTACTGTTGGTGCTCTTGATAGCGTTGTCATTAAGCCATTTAAAGCATTGCCCAATTTCGGAATGTTTACAACGGCGTTTTCTATGCTCTTACTGCCTAGCTTACCAAGTGACTTTGCAAATTCTGTGACTTGTGTTGCATTTTGCGGAATAGCTGATATGCTTGCAACTGCCCTTGTGACAGCTTGAAGTGATGTAGCTGTGTTAGTTAGTGCAACTGAATCAACAGAACCTATCTTTGTGATGTTCTTAGCAAGCCTTGTAAAATCTGCTGTTCCTGCGTTCATATTCTGCATAGCAGAACCTAACTGACTAACACCACTCGCAAGACCGCTTAGTGATGAACCATTCACAGTTGCAAGTGATGTTGACAGCCTTGTGAGCTGATTTATCAGTTTATCAACAGAATTGATAGCTTTAGTGGCAGTACCGGTAATTTTGACTTCTAAACTGTCTAATTCCACGCTTATACCTCCGGCTTATCATTTTTAGGGTGTGTTAAATCCCAGTTTGCTTTTCGTATTTTCATATTCAAAACAAACTCTTCTCTCTTTCTTTGTATTTCATCTTTGCTGTCCTCTTTTTTGTTAATATCTCTATAAATAGGCTTGTCTGGGTATTCAAGCTCACCTTTACCCCAAGCACCACTTCTAACACCTATCTTGATTGCTGGGAGTATGTAACTACCTATCGCAAGCCATATATCTGAATCTATTCGTTGTCTTTCAAGTTTCTTGCCCTCTACAACCGCCCATAGCTTTTTAGGTGTCATTTTAAGAAAGTCTGAATAACTAACGCCTAGTGAGCTGGCTAAGACAAAGTATTCTTCCCATATTATTTTGTGGAAGTCTGCTTTTTCTTGTGGTCTTGTGGAACTACTGTCGGTTTCTTCTGTTCCTGTGCTGCTTCTTCCACATTGTTCGCCATTTCCTCTAACATCGCTGTTATTCCGCTCAGCTCGAAAAAACCATCATCTTCCATCGCTTTCTTGATTTCTTCAAACAATGTTCTATATCCGTAACTCTTATCTGTCTTTCTCTTCTCTGTAATATATGCCCTAGTGAGTTTCTTTGCTTCGTCCATAGTTACAGGGTTATTGTCAATACAGCCTGCATAAATGGCTAAAATGCAAATCTCTGGCACATCTGCTGTCATATTTGCTAGCCCATCAAAAGAAGCCTGTGCAACATTCTTATCTGTCTGTGCAAGTAAATAAGAACCATTAACAACAGAAAACATTTTCTGCACTATCTCCTTGCACTCTGCCGCACCGAAAGAGAACTCAACTTTGTATTCTTTTTCATTTACATTAATATTCATCATAATTTTTACCCTTTCCCACCCTATCGTCCATATAGGGAAAGGTGCGGATTTTACACCGCACCTACCTTTTAAAATAATTATTCTGTTACGTCATCAAGATATGATGTGTAGTCGGCTGTTTTGGCGTTTGTGCCACCAATCGACACAGCCTTTGATTCAATCGATTGGCTTATCATTCCCCCGATGTTGGGGTTACTGCTGTATCTGTTCCTACCATATCCTCAATAATAAGGTTGATAGCCATTGTAAGAAGTGAATTTTGCTCCTTGCCTGTAATTGGCAACTTTGAAGGCGGCTGTGCAACAAAGAACTCCGCATCTGATATACCCGGAGTAATCTCTTGAAACCACATTCTCTTTCCATCAGTTAAAGCCTTATATTCTGTAATAAGGTCTTTCCACTCTTTGATTGTAGCTTCCGTCTTATTAACTGTTACCGCAACTGTATCTGTAACTGTATCTCTACCTGCAATGTTTCTTGTCTGTAAATCTTCAAGTGCTGATGCATCTATAGCCTCTGGGGTTACTGTAATCTCATCAATAGAATTGATTCTATGAAGAAGTTTAAATGCTGTTGGTTTAGTACCTGCTGTAGTTTCAACTCCATAACTAAACGTGATTCCCAGTGCACTTAATCCTGCTACTGTATCTGCCATTGTCTACCTCCTAAAAATTCGCAAAAAAATAAGAGCATTTCTGCTCTTTGTTACAATAATCTGTCATTTGCTCCGATTAACCGCCTAAATCGTGCGGTACTCTTATGTACTTTATTGCTGATTGAGAACTCTGGCATTGCATTGCCTTGAAATCTCATTGTTTTAAATGTATCTGTAATTATCGTCATAACCTTGCGACAGTCAGACTTGCTTGTGTTAGTGGTAACATCTACTTGAAATGTTGCTAACAATGCGTTTATTGTCTGTCCGTCAAGTGTTTGTCCTTGTTCTACTGCTGGCAGTAGATGAATGTATACTGTTGGAAATACTGCTTGACCGCTGTTTTCTCCCTCATTGGTTATGACTATCTTTGGGTATGTTTTCTTTAATTGTGTTAGGGTTTTAGCCTTGACAAGTGCTGTGACTGTATTTTCAAGGTCTGTCGCCCAATCATTAGCGTTTGCCATTAACTAAACACCTCTCTTGCTATCTGCTTATATTGATTAATAATCTCTATTGTGGCGTTGTACATAGGCATTGTAGCTTTAACGCCGTGTGTGTAGTGCCATTGATTATCATTACCTAAGTAGTACCAGCCATCTTCAAATGCGCGTATTTGCCCTGGGTATGTTCCTACACCCAAGCCGAAATCATTAGCCTTTGGGTTCTCATTACCGCTGTTGTAATAAATACCAGCACCAAATTCAATCGCTAATAGCGTGTAAAATGGCTCTCTATCTTCTGCCTCAACAGTTTTACCGGTAGCAATTAAAATAGCTTGGTAGCCATCTTGAATAGGCTTTCTGTCAACTCTCAATGTTACTGTCCTACCTAATGGACTTTCATTAACGCTCACGATTGCCGCTTTGTCTCCTAATTCTGCTAATCGTTCAACAAGCAATCCGCATTTATACTGCAAACTCTGCTTATACTGTTGTAGCTGTCTGATAGCTTCATTTACGGACTTTTCAGATAATGATATATTAATTGTATGTCTTGCCATAAACACGCTCCTTAACTGCTTGCAAAATAGCTTGTCTTATGCTTTCATTTATTGGCTCTTGCGTAGATGGGATTGCCTTTCCTTTAAAGATAGAACCAACTAGCTGTTTATTTCTCTGATACTTCGTATTTACCACCTACTTTACAACTGCTTTAAGCATATACTTGGTTGAATATAATGCTGGTTTAATGCCTACAATCGTGAAATCCGCTGACGTTTTATCAACAAGGCTGTCAGATGTGTATGTAGGCTTGCTATCAAGCCAGATAAGGTCGCCTTTTTGAATAGGCAACACATTCCTATCTGTCAGCAAAATAGCGTCAAAATCAGCGGTATCAAAGCCGTATTCCTTGCTTTGTGCTTCTCCACCGCTGAAAGCTATGTTTGCTTTGAAGTCAACTGGCTCTGAAAAGCCTGTTTTCTCTTCAAGAACTTTGGGTATCTTATTTCCCTCATCGTCAAGATAAGGAATAAAGTTACCCTCTGTGTCGGTATATCCCTCATAAAGAATATTGCCGTCATCGTCTCTTTCGTAAATAGTTACTGTCTGTCCTTGAAGCGAATACTTCATAGCTTGCTTATTGATGTCAAGCATATTACTTCACATCCTTGCCAAATCGCTTCCATAGTTCAGACAGCTTCTCCCAACCGTACATCGCTACAAAAGCAACAACAAATCCTGCCATAATCGCCGCAAGAATCATATACCACAGTATTGTCATCTGAATATACTGCATATAGGCAACAAACGCCGCTACAGTAATACCGATTGACAGGACAAATACTACAATATCTGTAGGCACTTTATTGAATACTCCAATGCCCTTAATTACCTGCGTAATTACAGACACCATAAAAGCTAATGCCCCGATGATTGCCAACACGATTGTCATGTTTGTGATTAATACCTGCATAATTTCCATTAGTCTTTACCTCCATTCTTTAAGTGAATTTCCTGTATTTCGTTATACATCTTAGTTACCATTCCATTGCCGCCCAATGCGTGATATGCGTTATACATCTCAACAAAATTGTCATAAGCATAAGATGGAATTTCGCCTATTTTCATATACTTATCGTGATATTCGATAAGCTGTACTCGCAAAAGCAACATTGTACCTTTGCTATTGGCGTCTTTGTCTTTTTTCTGTTGCTTCAGAAGCCAAACTATATAGCCAAGTAATATCGGTAATACTACGGTATAAGTTTGTAATAAAAATTCTTTCATTTTATATCTCCTGTAAAATTAATAGGCACACCGCCCACCACCCTTAATGTGTGCCGCCTGCTACCATATTGCCGACATCAGCAAAATGGTAACGCACAATCTTCTTTAATATTCTGTAATGCCCTATAGGCGTTATAATACTTTGGCAAATGGAAATACCCCGACAAATAAGCTGTCTCTATCTCTCCAAGTTCTGTTGACACCGCCCTCATTCATACTCGCCATGTAGTTTTCACCAGCTTGTGAATGGTCGTAGACAGCCAGATTAACAATAACACTCTCAAATTTCTTCAAGTCCTCGGTTATCATTTCATCTGTGTAGCTGTCAGGGTAATTTCTTCTTGCCTTTACATCTTCTGTAGCCTGCTTAATAAGCTGTTCGATTATCGGATTATCTTCTTTGTTATCGAACACTACCACATCAGATGTTGTATCATCATCGTTTGTGACAGTTTCGATATGATATTGTCCGAGTCTTATTTTGACTTGCTCTAATGTGGTGTATTCCATAATTTCAGCTCCTATAACCCTAATTTCTCAATTAACAGTTCTTTAAGTTCTGCTCCTGTAAGCTCCATTGCGTTCTCAATACCTTGTTCTAAGGCAAGTGTCTGTAAGTCTGCTGTTGGCATACGCTTAATAGTTGTCTTACTATAATCAAAAGAAGCCCCATAATTATTATTTTCTGGAACTTCTTCACCTGCGTTATACCATTTACCATTATGAATCACTATATATGGATATTTCATAGTTGCACCCCCTACTCTTCGCTATGAACCTCATATACGAATGTGCTATCCATATTCTCGTATGATGGAAGAACAACCTCGGAAGCAAATGTTGACATCTTCATAGGTGGTCCGTACTCTGTCTTTGTAGCAACTGTAATACCTACGCCATATGTTGTTACATCAACATCAGCTACCTGTCTTGCAGTTCTTTCTTCTGGTGTAGTGCCGAACCAAGTGCTGCCAAGATTGCCAGCTGGAAGAAGTGTAACCTTGTTATCTGGGTAGAAATACTGCTCCTTGCCATCATCATCAATGTACATCTTATCGTAAAGTACGATAGTGAGCTTTGTTCTCTTCTGTACTACTGAAATAACAGTATCATCATCAACCTCGATAGTTGCTGTAAGGTTCTGTGCGAGTATTGAGTTTCTTATCTGTGCATTATCAAGCAAATACTGGAATGTATTGCTATTCATAAGCACATATTTAGCAATCTTGCCCTGCTTCTTTAACTTCTTTCTTGCGTTGTTAAGGTCTGTAAGCGGCTTTGAGTTGGTTGTATCGCTCCACATACTTGTGCCGGATAACTTTGCGTAATGGTCTTTTGCGTATGAACCATCCTTGTCATAATCGTAAGCATACTGAACGCCATCACTTACGATGGCAATTACTGGATGTCCTGCATTTGTAGAAAGAAGTGACATTCTCATACGCTCTGGAACAACTTCTGCACCGCTTACAAGGTTGTTAGTATCGTCATATACGCTTGATAAAGCACTTGCAAGGTAAGGGTCGTCTGCTGATTGAATACGCTCGATTTCAAGCATTTCCTCTTCGCCAACTGTCATTCCCTCACGGAAAAATGCCATCTGTGTTTTTTCTTTGCTTAATCCACCTCTAGCTCTAAGTGTTGGGATTGTGTCAAAGTTGGATGGTGCAAGTGATACTGGAAGTCCTTTATGTGTCTTAATCCAGCTTAAATCAAGCCCCTGTTTCTTTCTTTCCGGAAACCACTGTAAACCAAGATAAGGTATCTGATTACTAGCGTTTTCTGTTGCTGATAATGCGATAGACTTACTGTCTAATACTTCATTAATTAACATCTGTTTACCTCCTGTTATTATTCAAATACAATCATTGGAAGAGCCGTCTTAACTGTTGTGTCATATGTAACACCAGAGTGTGCTTCTGCTACCTTTGTGTTAAGATATGCTTTCTTAAGCAGTACACCCTGTGGTCTGTCCTCTGTTACATCAAACCTTAAGATACCCACTACTGTAGCTGTATTGTCAGCCTTGCCATTTGCTCCGATTGGAGTACCTGCTTTAACAATCTTCTTGCCCTGTGCGTTTGTAGTTGTTACACCATCAAAATCAAGTGTTAATGGGATTGCTTCATTAGGCTCTCTCTTTAAAATCTGAACATCTCCTGCGTATGAAGTCTTTTCATACTGCATATTCATTTCCTTTGCCATTTCTTACCTCCTGTTATTGCTGAATGTAATGTGATAAAACGTCATTGTTCTTAGGTGCATTAGATATAAGGCTTTCTGCTATCTTTTCAGCATTTGTCTTATTGTCTGCACCACCTTTATTACTGCCGCCGCCCGGAATATCTTGGTTTTTAGCAATCTCCTGTTCCTTAGCCTGTGCCGCAGCCGTTTCTTTTTCGGACATAATCTTGCCAAGTTCGGTGTAATCAAGGCTTCCATCATCTTTAACAACTGTCTTTGCCTGTTCAGCAGTAATCTTGAAATTAGTCATAGCTGCTTCCCTCTGGTCTCTGATAGCATTATTTTTCTGTAAATCTGCTATCTGCTGATTAGCTGTCTCTAAGGCTTTATTTGCCTTTTCAAGCTCTGTCAGATTACCAGCCTGTATTTCATCAAGCTGTTTCTGTAAGTCGTCTGCTGTGTCAGCCTTAGTCTTGTACTGCTTTGCCTTGTTTTTCTCCGTAGCAACTTCTGAATTGTTCTGATTAAGAAGATTAGTAATCTGTTCATCTGTTGCTTCTGGAAAAAGTTTTAATACATCTTCTCTTGTCATAATTACCTCCGTTAAACACACGCTTTTGTTACCGCAGGTCGCTCCTGCTGTGTCTTCTGCTATTTACCGCATAGCTGCAAAATGTATAAAATAAAAGCAGCTACCGATTATTCGATAACTGCCTTATTTTGCTGATTATTAAGTTGATTATTTTTTGACTGTTTTTTCATTTCTTCGTTTACCATATCTATTGTTTTATACAGAACATCAAAATATGGTTGCGACTGTAAAGATACTTTTTCCGCATCCCCCCATAATCCACACGTTGCAACCGCTATTCTTGGATTTATTCCTGCTTGTAGCATTTGTGCGAGTGCTTGTGTCTTTGTATAGAGATTATCTAACGGACTATGATTAATTTGTACATCAAAATCTCTTGGCGATAGTTTTAAATCATTCCCTGATAATCGCAATACATTTAAAGTTACTATCGCAAGCCTTTTCTCTGCGGATTTTACAATAGGGTCTTTTTGCTTTGCTCTGGTTTTTGAAAAATCCCATCCAGCTCTCAAAGATACCGCTCCCTGTGTATCGCCGCCAGAGTTTTGTGATTCTCTATTTGGTATCGCTAGGATAGCTTGAAGATTATCAAGCAAATCATCTTTAGCAACTTGACATTGTGTCTGATTAAGCTCCTGTGTCATAATCTCAACGTCTGACTTATTGTCTTTGTTGATAGATTTAACTGTAAGGGCGTGGTTCATTTTCATTTTTTCAAATGTTTCTGTGTCAACTTCACAATTAACAAACTTAACCCAGTACTCAACAAACTGCTGTATGCTATCCATTCTGTTAGACTGCATGTTATTAATAGCATCCAACATACCTATTACAAGCTCAATATCAGATATTCTTTCGTGGTTATTAGGGAACTCAACAATAGGAATTTCGCCATATGTATGTAGTTTTGCTTCAACTACTTTGCTGTCAACAATTCTAAAAGACATTGTGTCGGAAAAAGCCATTTTATACCAGTTTCCATCCTCGTCTTTAAGTTCCTGCACAACAAGCATAGGTTCTTCGGTACTTTCATTGTAAACAACATAAGTGTTCATTGGTGTAGGTGCTACAATTCTGAATGGTACATCTCCATTTTTAGGCTGAACCGCTTTAAATGATGTACCTGTTGCAGACTGCCACTCTCCAGCTTTAATATCTTTTTCTTGTTTATTGGCATCCGCCATAAAATCATTGAGTATGTCAACTGCCTTATTGATAGTTTCATCATCTTTGCGGCTAATAAACTGGATTGGCTCACCATACGTCTGTCCTACCTTGAATTGAACAATTTCATATGCGTGGTTCTCAACAATCTTGTTTGTAATATCTTCATTAGTCAGCTTATGTCTATACAGTATCGGTTGGTCGCCCTTGTAGTAATGCCACAGATACTTAATAACTGGCTTATTCCAATTAAATACACCTATAGTACTTCCAATAACCTTAACAACATTGTTAGCAGTTATTGTATCTACATTCGTGTATGCAATTTTTCTACCATAACAGCCTCTAACAAGGTCTTGAAAATACATTTTGTTCATATCTTACTCCTAATAAAATGTCATACCGCTTGAGCTTCTGCTGTTTGGTATTTCCTTAATCTGAAAATTATCATCATCGTTAGGCACATACCATATCCATTTACGGCAATGCTTGCACGCTAACTTATGTGTTCGTGGGTCTTTGCTGTCTGCTTTGGTTAAAAACTTGTGACAGTTCGGACACATAATTGATTTATCTTTATTCATATAAAAATTCATATTTCTACCTCATTGCATAACAAAAAACACCGCTACAATTAAGTAACGGTGCTTTCCGATAAAGGATTGTAATATTTGATGAAAAACAGTTCTGTAATTTCTTACAGGTATACTATACCACGCCGGCAATGTGACATTCTATGACATCTTTTATAAATATTCATTTCCATATTTATCTTCAAAAGCTTGTAATGCTTTAGCGTGTATTCTGTGTACCTGTCTCCAGCACCAGCCTGTTTCATTTGCAATTTTTTCAAATGTAAACTTTCTGACATATCTTAGAAACAATACTGTATAATAATCTTCGTTGTTTATCTGCTCTATCTGCTCTATTATTTTGTTCTTTACATCAATGTATTTATCTATAAGCTTGTCAAGGCTTTCTTCCATTTGTTCAAGTCTGACATATCCGCATCCTGTTTTGTCCGGATCTGATGATGACATAACTCTTTCTTCATTAACAACCGCTGATATGCTGTATGATAATTCTTTATACTGTGTTATTTCTATCAATTTATTATCAATTATCTTGTTGTAATAACTTATCTGATTCAGATAATCCTTAGTTGTCATAGTGAATTAATACCTCCTAAATGGATTTATAGCAGCTTCAACTTTAGCTGTTCTATTACCTTGTGTCATTCTTAGTGCAAAGTTTGAGAAAACATCTGGAACATCATCTAATTGTTTCTTACCTGATACTGAATATTGCTTTAATAGTGACATCATCACTCCGTATGGCTCATTAGGCTTATAAAGTGAGGGGTCTTTGAAAATAATGTGTTGTAATATCCAGTTAGAACATTGAAATATCCTTGCTTCCTTGTTTGTTTCTGTTGGTGTATCAGTAATATTGCAAATCCACCCAACGCTCTCAACACGCTTATTAACTTCCATAGCCACTCTATCGCCGCCGGCATTACGCTCAAATTCGCATTCCTGCACCTTATTATTTACAAGCACTCCTGCGGCATTTCTGTATTGTTCTTCATAATCAGCTGTATTGTCACATACGCAATCAATGCAGTAATAGTCTTCTCCGTGTTTCTGCAATACAGGCAATACGAAATAATCCGTACCTTTTCCCTTTGTATCGCATTGTGCCGTAATAATTTCCGGTTCTCCGTGTGGCAGATTAAGGTATCTGCGGATTTTATCATCTGGAAATAGTAATCCCTCACGTTCGATAGGTTCCTGTTTGTATAAACACCTGTAAGAGATTTCATCCATTAAAAGCTGTTGGTCAGCAAAAAACTCTTTTGTGAATCCGCTATACTCATAATCAAAATTACTCTCGCCTGTTACTGGATCAACATCTGGCACAGCAATAGTCTTAACTCTTTTATTGCCTGCGTACATATTCTGTATTCTTCCGATAACGTCATGTACGCTCCAACGTGTAGCAATGTGTATTTCTTTACAATTGTGTCCGTCCGTATCTTGGATTTTTCTTTGCCTAGCATCTACTGCATATTTATCCCATAGCTTATCAAGCACCATAGGATTAAGTGCTTCCTCAATGCCGCCTATCATATCATCCACAAGTAAAAACTTACTTGCACGAACTTTACCGGCATTCTTACTTCCTACAGATGTACATTGCACAGATGGAAATGGCTTATATTTGCCGATATTAAATTGTTCTAACTTTGCGTTAGTGCTTGTAACTGTCAAATTAGGAAAGATTTCGTTCCACGCATATTCATCAGCATTTGTAACAATATCGTATACGCCATCATAGTACATTCGTGTAATGTCGCCGGAATGGGAGTAAAAAAGGCAAAAATCATTAGGAAACCAGCCAGCTACTAAAGCATTAAACATTTTTTCAATAGTCGTCTTTCCTGCTCCTGGTATCAATGATACGCACAATATATCGTATTTATCATCAATCATACCCTGCAAAGCTTCTATTAGCCCCATTCTTAAGAATTGTTTGCGGCGTGGCATATAGAAGCGCTCTTTAGGTTCTCTTTTCTTTTCAAGATACATAAATGCACTATCTACTATTTTGCTTTGGGCTTCAAGCAGTAACACATCATAGTATTTATCAAGCAAATCAAAGGAACTTTTATTGTTAAAGACAAACTTCTCTATCTCCCACATAGATAGCCCTATATCACGCATACAAGCCTTTTCTATGAGTTCTTTTGTCCTAGCCGTACATTTTAACATTGTGTCAATTTCACCCTCATTCTTGGCAAGCTGGCACACGTTGTAGTAGGTTTCTATAATATTTTCATCTATTCCATTTTGGGATATGTATTTTTCGCAATCATCTATCAGTTGATTTAATTCAGAATTCAAGATAAGCACCTCCACTTAAAAGCAAAGGTGCTTATAGACCTCTGCCTATAACTGTTTTAGGGTAGCGCCACAAACCATTTATGTGGCGGTATTTCGCTTTATTTTACTATTATCATATCTTTTATCATTTGGACTGTATTATTTACTGCTTTTTTTAGAATATTATCGTCAATTTCTAAATCTCTTACTTCTCCGCTCCTAGCCATTCCTGCGCAGACGCAATCGCTAATCATTTCAAGTACATCTATCAGGTTTACATCGCCTGGGCAGTTCGATAATAAGTGATGTCTTTCGGCTTTGATATGTAGCTGATACCATTCATCATTCACAAAGTCCGTTCCATTGTTTATTGTAGATAAAAAATTATCATAGAACATTTTTTCTTGTGATTTTTTGGTGTAATCGTGATTTTTCCCTCTTTCTTCTATTATTTTTGACAGTTCATACATAACAGCTTCTACATCTTTAATGTGCATATTGTTTGCCTCTTGGAACTTCTCAAAAGTAACATCTTTAGGTGCCGTTCTTGTGTCTCCATTCGGATTTTTATAAATTTCTATCATATAATATTCCTTTCTAGGGTAGCAACTAACTCTATTTGTTAGCCGGTAAATATATTGTTAGATTGTTGGCATTGCGTCATTGCAAACCGCGTATAATTTCTCCAAAAGTACATTATAATCGTCAATTACATATCTTGCCGGAATCATATATGCTTTAATGCCATATTTTTCTGCTGTTTTTCTTTCGATATAGTAGCCATTCCAATCATAGCTCTCACATATTCCAATAAACACATCAGCCTGTGCCAGCTTTTTAAGACTTTCACCTAAATACCATACGGCTTCTTTGCTGTCTTTAGGTGGGTTATCCTCAATGTAGCTGTCGATAAGCTCTAGTTCCTCGCCCTCGTATATTTCAGCAATCTTTTTCATCTTCTGAATACTAGCTTTGATTTCTCCCTCTGTTCTGCCTTTCATCGGCACACTTACAAATAACTTCTTCATGTTCTCTATCTCCTTTTCTATGTTTTATCAGCCTTTAGCTTTCTAAGGTTAGCGGCTACAATTAATTTGTAGTCGCTAATTGTTTATTTTAATTTCTTAACTTCCAGACAAGTACGTTTTCCATCCTTTTCAATTCTCCATCTGGTACTCCAATGTTCAATGTGGCAGTTTTTATCTTCATTAAGTGGGACTCTATTGACAATAGCACTTGCAATAGTGCTTGGTGGAATGTCTAAATCATCTACAATCAATGTTTTCATTCCTCATAAACCTCTCAAAATCTCTCCTACACTTAAAGCATAAATCATACTTGTGGCTATGTAATCTAAATGTATGAATATTTTCAACTTCTGCCCCTATATCACCATCTTCAAATGTTGGTTCTAAACTTGAATATCGTGTAATCCAAGTGAATTTTATCTCGTTTCTTGGTTTTATCTTTATCTCTTTTCCGCACCTGTCGCAAGTGTGCCATTCTTTTTGATGTTTCATTCTTCCACCAACTTTCTACTGCAGATAGGGCAATAATTGATATCCATAACTTCCCAAAAATCAAAATAACTGTTAAACACACCAATCTGATACGTGTTATCTTCCGCTTGCATAATCCCATCTGATAAGTTTCTGTTCGGAACTAAGCTATAATCATCAATATTCCATTTTGTAGGATTTTCGCAAAATTTACACATATCACTTCTTCCCCCATAAATTATTTGGTAACTCCTCACCGCCGTAAATCTTGTTAGCATATTTCTTAAATGTCGGTACGCTACAACTTGCTACTTTTGCCGCTTTTACCTGTGAAGCCTGCCCCGATATGTACAGGTTAATTGCTTCATAAAACTTATCTTTGTTTAGTGGATGTACACCCATAGCCATAATAATCACTCCTTTACATTTCTATAAATCTATTTGCCAGCTTGCCAAGATATTCAGCGTTGGCAAAATGTGTTATTGAGTAGTTTGTGCTTTTTCTATGTTCTCTGATAAAATGGTCGTTAATCATTCTCTGTAAAACTGTAAATCCGTTATCGTCTGTTTCGTATATAGTGTCAGCGTCGAAATGTCCGTGTTCTGTATCTGTGATAGTTGATAGGACTGAACATACATTCTTTAATGTCTTGTCTGTAAGTATTGGGTGTACTTTGTGGAAATAGATTTCATATAACTGCATATACATCTTAAATCCATCCTTAACGCAATCACATATAGCTGAATTATCTATATCGTCGTCACAGATGTTATTGAACCTATTAACCATATCTTTTTCTTTAAGCAACATTTCATCTCTTGTGACAGCTCTTGCCGTCGGTTTCTCTGAAAACGATGTATGTACCTCTCCATCAATGTTAATTGATGTATTGTCCTTATTAGTAATTTCTGGATTATAATCTCTGTTTAAGTAATCTATGTTAGTATTATCTGGTATTGCTTCGTCACTAGCTTGTGTTTGATTTTTCATTGGCTCATTATTGATTACGCACGAGTGCGTAATGGTTTTTTCATTTTCTGGAATTTCAATTTTATAATCGCTTAATGGATAACCATTCTTTTTAAGGTCTTTTGCAATATTTACAAGATTTACCCTATATTGTAATGTTCTATCCCACTTATATTTAGGGTTATTTCGCTTTGAGATATAACCCATATTCACCAAATCACTGATATATCTTCTTATCTGACTTGCAGATAAACCTAACATAACCTCGTCAGCTAATTCTTCGGCGGTTTTATATATCCAACCATAGAAAAGCTCTCTTTCTTCTTCGCCATTGCTCTTTGCAATCTCATTTTCTTTTTGAATAAACTTATCTGCATCCGATACTCTTTCAGACCAATAGATAAACTGATTGAGAATGATTGCTTTTCTATAATCGTTTGTTATTGATAATAAATCTTCTCTGATTACAGCCTTTTTAATTCTAACTTCCGCCATATTAAACACCATCCTTTCTACTGATTTTGTATAAAGAATGAAATTCATAATGACAATTAGGACATATCCTTACAATTTTTGTTCCACCCATTGATTTTGGTATTGGATAATGGTGTTCGTTTATAACATTGCAACCGCAACCACACCATTCGCATTTAAACTTACAATTATGTTTACTTTTTAAAACAATTTCTTTTGCTTCTTCCGGCTTTATTTTATCTGCTGTTATATAGCCTTTGTCGAGAAGAAAGCTTAAAGACCTTTGTATTGTTTTTATTGAGAAAAATGGTAAATATCTCTTTTGAACATAGGCTAAATCCTGTTTATTAAATAAATCAATGTTGTTTTCTTTTTTAGCCTTTTTGATTTCTGTATAGACTACTGAATTGTGTAATCCTATTTGTTCTGCCAATCCAATATCTACTTGCAGTGTGTTTTTTGAATTAAATAAATCTTTTACCGTCATAAATTACCTCCTACGAAAGATAATAAGAGCGTACCGCCTTATTCGCTCAACTCTACGATTAGTAATAACAACAAACAGGCAGTCGTAGTTCTGCTTTTCGCTTCGTCAAGCTAGTTTGTTGTAAAGGTGAAAGTCAGAATCGAACTGACAATTGCAAATTTGTAGTCTGTTGCCTTACCATTTGGCTATTTCACCATATTGGTGGTTTTTTACTTGGTTATCACCACCCAAGGATTTTTTACTCAGCCGCAAGCGGCTCAATCCAGTTCCCTGTACTAAGTTTAACCGGTATATTGATTAGCACCTGCATTTCTCTAATAAACGCACTAGGGGTGTACTGGCAACATCGCCAATGGGGAAGAGAGGAATCGAACCTCTATTGTTTACCACTTGGGAACAGATTTACAGTCTGCCGCAACACCGCCAATCGTTGCCGCTTCTCCATATCGTTTTAAAAGACTAGCATTGTGAAAATGTTTCGATTAAGGTGGATAGTTGATACTGAAAAACAATGCTAGTCTTAATAGCAGTATAGGCTATGACACCTATAACAGGTCGTGGCAAAGCTTGGATGTCATTCTACCCGTGCAGTTGGGCTCAAAGAAAGTAGCTTCGCTCGCTGTCTATCCATACAGATAACTGCTGCGCTATAGGTATAACTTAATTTTATTTGCGTATTTATAATACGCAAAACCTCACGGACTATCTGACAGTCCTTAACAGCTCTCGCTATGAGGTGAAAGGAGGACTTAATGCTAGTAAGCCAATAAGTCCTGTAAAGGCACAAGTGTAATTAAACACTTGAACTACCACTGTGGGATTTGAACCCACGATACAGGAATCAAAATCCTGTGCCTTGACCACTTGGCTAAGGGGCAATATGCTATTCTTTTGTTTCAAAGAGTACTGCATTTTTATTTGCTGTTTCAAGCTCTGTGAAGTTATCCTTGCCTTTTACAACATTTGGATTGCCATTACAGGCATTACAAGGCTTTTCACAATATAACTTATGTCTATGTTTGCACTGGTAACAGTGCTTATCCTGATTACCCATTATTTATCACCTGCCTGTCTGTGATTAGCTTTGTAAGAATCAAAGCCATTCGGATAACGTGCTATAAGCTTATCTATGTTTGTCTGCATTACATCATCAAGACTGAATCCGCAGGCTTCGCAAATCATAGCAACGTACCACATTACATCGCCGCACTCTTTCTTGAGGTGCTCTAAGTCTATGCCTTTTTCGTGGAATATGCCCTTTTTAACGAGGTCTGATACTTCGCCGGCTTCACCAGTTAAACCTAAGACACCATTAAGAAGCCCTGCTATGTCATTTATGTTGCTACACTTAGCATTGTTTTCTGTTAGAGGACTAAGTGGAAGCTTACCAGTTAATTCAGTAATTAATCTATGATGAGCCTTTTTATCGTTAGTACGCATAGCCAATTTTTGGTATTCATTGCCCTGCATTTATAGCTCCTAACTCTTTTTCTGTTTTTTAAATTTTTTTGGAATTTATTCAGCCGACTAGCTGATTCTCTGATGTGTTTATTGAATATCTTGTGATTAATTAATATGTGTCTATTATACACCTAATTAGCTTAAATGTATAGATATTAATTAGATTATTTT